>Ga0209381_1000267_pt1 | contig 142449 bp, 145 predicted proteins | sample DewCreD2012metaG_FD_184111 | JGI IMG/M metagenome (GOLD analysis project Ga0209381, IMG submission 184111) | Hot spring sediment bacterial and archeal communities from British Columbia, Canada, to study Microbial Dark Matter (Phase II) - Dewar... ...
TCGGGTTCGAAGTTACCAACGCCACCAACAGCGGCATTATTAGCTGGGCCCCCTACAACCGCTTCTTGTTCAACCATGTCTATGGCATCCGGGCCCAGTGCGACTCCAATGGCGGGGCCGGGGTAAATGCCAGTCAGCCCAACGCCAGCAACATCAGCATATTAAGCAACCTGGTACACGACATCGGCGACCTTTCGGCAGGTTCCTGCACCCGGATCCACGGCATCTACCAAGGGAGTCCAAAAGGTATCATCCAGAACAATATTGTTTACCGGGCCAGGGGCTTTGGCATCACTACCTGGCAGGCTGCTACCGCTGTGACCATTAGCCACAACCTCTCCTTTGCCAACCTGTATGGTGGTATCTCGGTGGGCTCGGGCGAAAATACCCTGGGCAATAAAGCCGAGAACTTCCTGGTAGCCAACAACATTGTGGTAGGCAACCCTCGCGGTATTAGTGAGGAAAACAACACGGGCGTTAATCGGTTTATTAACAATCTAGTCTGGAACAACACCGCCAACTGGGTCTTGCTTACCAGCACCCAGCAAAGCAGCTTCAATGAAGACCCTCGCTTTGTTGATTTCAAAGCCGATGGCTCCGGCGATTACCGGCTGAGCAACGATAGCCCGGCTATCGACAAAGGCACTCGTGAGGCTGCACCCAGCTTCGATTTCATGGGTTATCCACGCATCCTGGGAGTAGCCCCCGACCTCGGCCCCTTAGAAATCCGCTAACCCCGTTACCTATGGGGCTCTCATGAAGCGTTGAGTTCACATCTCTTGAGGTGAAGCTGTAACGGCCAATGCGTCAAACAACCTGGCCGGGTGCTTGAAACTGACTAAACTACATGGGATGAGCGAGCTATACGCCTTGGAATTGTTGAGTGCGGTTCTTGTGAAGGCCTGGTATGGCCTGCGAACAATGCGCTTGGCAGAAGCAAACTGTGCTTGCAGGAAAAACATCGAGCCTGGCTGGAACACCACATCGGAGGCTGTGTGCGTTTCTTATTTCTGACCCAGTATTTTCCGCCAGAGATCGGTGCGGCACAGGTGCGGCTGGCTTCGGTTATCCGCGAGCTGGTGCGGTTAGGGCATCAGGTAGAGGTATTAACGGCCATGCCCAATTACCCCACCGGGCGTGTGTTTGAGGGTTACCGCGGCAAACTCTGGCTCGAGGAAGACTGGGAAGGGGTGCGGGTGGTGCGCACCTGGATCTACCCGGCCATGGGCACCGGCCCCAAGCGGCTGCTTAACTACTTTAGCTTTGTGCTGAGCGCGCTGGGTGGACTGCTAAAGGTTCAAAAGCCCGATTACATCTTTGTGGAATCGCCGCCCCTATTCCTGAGCCTAACGGGCTACCTGGCCTCGAGGCGCTTTGGTGTGCCTTTTATCTTCAACATAGCCGATCTCTGGCCGGACTCGGTGCGCCAGCTCGGCCTGATGAAGGAAGGCCCTTTGCTGCGTTTGGCCGAGGGCCTGGAAGGCTGGAGCTACCGCCAGGCCCACTTCATCACCGCGGTGACCGAGGGCATCCAGAAGGTTTTGCTGGAAGAGAAAAAAGTGCCCGCGCACAAGGTGCTCTACCTGCCCAACGGGGTGGATACCGATCTTTTTAGGCCCATGCCACCCGATCAGGCCCTGGCAAGGGAGCTTGGCCTCGAGGGCAAGAAAATCATTCTGTACGCCGGCAACCACGGCTACGCCCACGGCCTGGAGGTGGCCCTGCAGGCCGCCCAGCTCCTGACCGACCCACAGGTGGTGCTGGTGCTCATCGGCGACGGCTCGGAAAAAACCCGCTTGAAGCAGATGGCCCAGGAGATGGGGCTTACCAATGTGCGATTCCTGGACCCAAAGCCCCCCGCCTACATCACCCGGCTTTATTCGCTGGCCGTAGCCGGCCTTTCCACCCTGCGCAACTCCCCACTCTTCGAGATGACCCGCCCGGTCAAAATTTTTGCCGGGATGAGCTGCGCCAAACCCATTCTCTACGCTGGACAGGGGGAAGGGGCGCGGCTAGTGGAGGGGGCTCGAGCCGGCCTGGTAAGCCTCCCCGAAGACGCCCAAACCCTGGCCCACAACATCATGGCGGTGGTGCAAAACCCCCATCTGGCTGAGCAATTGGGCCAGAACGGGCGGCGCTATGTGGAGACCCACCTGAGCTGGTCGGTGCTCATCGAAAACTGGCTGTACCAGCTTCAATCCCAGCAACCCAAGGCCGAAAAAGTTCCGGTGTAAGGAGACCGTATGCAGACCGTTGTAGATCCCAAAACCCTTTTGTTGCAGCGCATTGAGGACAAAACCGCCGTGGTAGGCGTGGTCGGCATGGGCTATGTGGGCCTGCCCTTTGCCGTGGAGAAGGCCAAGGTGGGCTACCGCGTGGTGGGCATCGACCGCAGCGCCAAGCGCGTAGCCATGATCAATCAGGGCCAGAACTATATCGGTGACGTAAAAGACGAGGAGCTGCGCGACCTGGTGGCCCAGGGCCTGATCCGGGCCACCACCAGCTTCGAGGAAGTACCTGAGCTGGACGTGATTGTAATCGCCGTGCCCACGCCCCTGACCAAGAACCTGGTGCCCGACCTGCAGTACGTGGAGGGCGTGACCCGCGAAATTGCCAGATACCTGCGGCCCGGCCAGCTGGTGAGCCTCGAGTCCACCACCTATCCGGGCACTACCGAAGAGGTCATGCTGCCCATCCTGGAGCAAAGCGGCCTCAAACTGAACCAGGACTTCTTCCTGGCCCACAGCCCCGAGCGGGTAGACCCCGGCAACGCCCGTTACACCACCAAGAACACCAACAAGGTGGTGGGCGGGGTGGGGCCCCAGAGCCTCGAGGTGGCAGTGGCCTTTTACAGCAAAACCATCAACCACGTGGTGCCGGTGAGCAGCGCCAAAGCCGCCGAGATGGTCAAGGTGTTTGAAAACACCTTCCGGGCCGTGAATATCGCTTTGGTCAACGAGCTTACCCTCCTGTGCGACCGCATGGACTTGAACGTCTGGGAGGTGCTGGACGCCGCTTTTACCAAGCCCTTCGGCATCATGCCTTTCTACCCCGGCCCTGGCGTGGGCGGCCACTGCATCCCCCTCGACCCGCACTACCTCGAGTGGAAGGCCAAGGAGTATAACTTCAACACCCACTTCATCAACCTGGCGGGCGAGATTAACCGCAAGATGCCGGAGTTCACCGTGGACAAGGCCGCCCGCGTGTTGAGCCAGCACGGCAAGCCTTTGCGGGGGGCCAAGGTGGTACTCCTGGGCATGGCCTACAAGGCCAACCTGGACGATTACCGCGAAAGCCCGGCCATCGAGGTCTTCAAGCTCCTGCAAAAGCAGGGGGCCGAGGTGATCTTCCACGATAGCTGGACACCGCACGTGGAGGAGCACGGCTTTGTGGCCGACAGCGTGGAGCTGACCGACGAGCTGCTGCAAAACGCCGACCTGGTAATCATTACCACCAACCACTCCAATGTGGACTACGCCCGCGTGGTGGCCCTGTCCAAAGTGGTGCTCGACACCCGCTACGCCACCCGGGGGATCAAAGCCGACAACGTGGTGCTGCTCTAGGGAGGACTATGAAGAACTTTGCACTCATCGGCGCAGCGGGCTACATCGCGCCCCGTCACCTCAAGGCCATCAAGGATACTGGCAATCGCCTTGTTGCCGCCCTCGACCCCTTCGATTCGGTGGGCATCATGGACTCGTACTTCCCCGAGGCCGAGTTCTTTACCCAGCCCGAGCTGTTCGAGGACTACCTCTACCGCCTGCGCGGCACCCCCCAGCAGGTGGACTACGTGAGCATTGCCAGCCCCAATTACCTGCACAACGCCCACATCCGCATGGCCCTCCGGGCCGGGGCCGACGCCATCTGCGAGAAGCCCCTGGTGCTCAACCCCGAAGAAATCCGGGAACTCAAAGACCTCGAGGCCGAGACCGGACGGCGGGTCTGGACCATTTTGCAGCTTCGAACCCACGAGGCTCTGCTCAGCCTGCATGCCCGCCTGCAAGCCCAGCCCCCCCGCAAATACCAGCTCGACCTCACCTACATCACCAGCCGGGGCACCTGGTACCTGCGGAGCTGGAAGGGCCGCACCGAGCAGTCGGGGGGCCTGGCCACCAACATCGGGGTGCACTTCTTCGATATGCTCACCTGGCTTTTTGGCAAGGTGGAGCAGGTGGAGGTGCACCGCCGCGACGACACCGTGGCCTCGGGCTACCTGGAGCTCGAGCGGGCCCAGGTGCGCTGGTTTCTCTCGATTGACGTGGGCTACGTGCCTCCGGCCCTGCGGGCCCAGGGCAAGCGCACCTACCGCTCCATGCGCCTGGACGGCGAGGAGATCGAGTTCTCCGAAGGCTTTACCGAGCTGCACACCCGCGTCTACGAGCGCACCCTGGCCGGTCAGGGCTTCGGCCTCGAGGATACCTACGAGGCCATCGCCACCGTGGCCCGGATCCGCACCCTGCCCCTATCGGATCGCACCGCCACCATGCACCCCTTCCTCCAGACCGTCAAACAATAGCCATGGACTACTTCAAGCACGAGACCGCCATTGTGGACGAAGGCGCCCAGATTGGGCGCGGTACCAAGATCTGGCATTTCTGCCATATCAGCGCCAAAGCAGTCATCGGGGAAAACTGCACCCTGGGGCAAAACGTTTATGTAGCCAACAACGTAATCATCGGCAACGGGGTCAAGATCCAGAACAACGTCTCGGTCTACGAGGGGGTGATTCTGGAGGACTATGTGTTTTGCGGCCCCAGCATGGTGTTTACCAATGTGCTAACCCCCCGCAGCGAGTTCCCCCGCAACACCGCCGCCGACTATGGCCGCATCCTGGTCAAGCGCGGGGCCAGCATCGGGGCCAACGCCACCATCGTGACCGGCGTGACCCTGCACGAGGGGGCGTTTGTGGCGGCAGGGGCGGTGGTTACCAAAGATGTACCGGCCTACGCCATCGTGGCCGGTGTTCCGGCCCGCATCATCGGCTGGATGAGCGCCTACGGCGACCGGCTCGACTTCAGCCAGAGCGACACCGTGACCGACTCCCAGGGGCATGTCTATCAGAAGGTGGGCCCCTTCGAAGTACGGAGGATTAAGTGAGCACCCTAACCCAGATTCCCATCCTCGACCTGAAGGCAGAGGTAGACGAGCTGTGGGACGAGCTCAACGCGGCCATCCAGCGGGTCTTGCGCTCGACCCAGTTCATCATGGGGCCGGAAGTACAGGCCCTCGAGCAGCAGCTCGCCCAGTACCTGGGGGTTAAACACGCCGTGGCCCTGAACTCCGGCACCGACGCCCTGATTATCGGCCTGCGGGCGCTGGGGGTGGGGCCTGGGGACGAGGTGATCACCAGCCCCTTTACCTTTTTCGCCACCGCCGAGGCCATCAGTCTGTTGGGGGCCAGACCGGTGTTTGTGGACATTGACCCCCAGAGCTTCAACCTGGATCCCGCCGGGCTCGAGGCCGCCATCTCGTCCCAGACCAAGGCCATCATTCCGGTGCACCTGTACGGGAACCCCGCGGCCATGGGCCCGATTCTGGAAATCGCCCGGCAGCACGGCCTGAAGGTGCTGGAAGACTGCGCCCAGTCCTTTGGTGCCCGCTACGAACCCCTGCACCGCTTCACCGGAACCCTGGGCGATGCGGGGGCTTTCTCCTTCTTCCCTTCCAAGAACCTGGGGGCCTACGGCGATGGGGGTTTGCTGGTTACAGCCGACGACGCTGTAGCCGAACAGGCCCGGATGCTGCGGGCCCACGGCTCGCGCAAGAAGTACCACAACGAGGCGGTGGGGTATAACTCGAGGCTGGACACCCTGCAGGCCGCCATCCTGCTGGTCAAGCTACCCCACCTCGAGCGCTACAACCAGGCCCGCCGGGCCATCGCCCAGCGCTACAACGAGGGCCTGGCCGGCCTCGAGGGCCTCATCCCCCCGGCCCTGACCCCCGGGCACGTCTTCCACCAGTACACCGTGCGGATTCTGGGCAACAGGCGCGATTCCGTGCAGGCCCGGCTGGCCGAGCTGGGCATCGGCACCATGGTCTACTACCCGGTGCCGCTGCACAAGCTGCCCATCTACCAGCCCCTGGGACTGCACCTGCCCGAAAGCGAGCGGGCTGCCGCCGAGGTGCTCTCGCTGCCCATCTGGCCGCAGATGCAGCCGGAAACCCAGCGGGCCGTGATTGAAGCCGTTCGCGCCGCGGTGCAGAGCTAGATCGAGGGAGGAAGCGCTTTTGTGTGGAATTGCCGGTCTCGCGTTACGTAAGCCGGGCGCCCTGAACTGGGCGGGCCGGGCGCTGGAGGGCCTGCACCACCGCGGCCCGGACGATCAGGGCTGGCTGGCCTGGAGTCCCAGCGCTGCGGCCTACCGGGGCAAGACCTGGAGCGAGGCCCAGGGCTCGGTGCTGCTGGTGCACCGGCGGCTGTCCATCCTCGACCTGTCCGAGCTGGGCTGGCAGCCCATGTCAAGCCCGGACGGGCGCTACCACCTGGTGTTCAACGGCGAGATTTACAACTACCTCGAGCTGCGCCAGGAGCTGAAGGCCCTGGGCCATTGCTTTCGCTCCCACTCCGACACCGAGGTGCTGCTGGCAGCCTGGGCCCACTGGGGCACGGCGTGTTTAGAGCGCCTGGTGGGCATGTTCGCCTTTGCGGTGCTGGATGCCCAGGAACAAAGCCTGCACCTGGTGCGGGACTTTTTTGGCATCAAGCCGCTGTATTACTGTGCTTTTGCCGAAGGCGTGGGCTTTGCCTCGGAAATCCCGGTCTTGCTGGAGCTGCCGGGGGTGGGCCGGCAGGTGCACCCCCAGGGCCTGTACCGCTACCTGCGCTTTGGCCTGACCGACGACGGAGCCCAGACGCTCTTCTCGGATATCCGGCAGCTTCCGGCCGCGCACTACCTACGGCTGGATCTGAATAATTTGCAGCTCACCGAGCCCCAGCGTTACTGGCAGCCCCGCCTGCAAAACCCCCTCGAGCTCTCTTTCGATGAGGCCGCCGAGGCGGTGCGGGCCCAGTTTTTGGAGAATGTGCGGCTGCACCTGCGCTCGGATGTACCGGTGGGCGCAGCGCTTTCGGGGGGTATAGACTCCTCGGCCATCGTAGCGGCCATGCGCCACCTCGAGCCGGGCCTCGAGCTGCACACCTTTACCTACATCGCCGACAACGGCGTCTCCGAGGAGCCCTGGGCCGACCGGGTGGGCCAGGCCGCAGGGGTGCAGGCCCACAAGGTCAAACCCCGTGCCTCCGAACTGGTCGCCGACCTCGACGAGCTTGTCCGGGTACAGGGCGAGCCCTTCGGCTCCACCAGCATCTACGCCCAGTACCGGGTGTTTCGCCTGGCCCAGGAAGCCGGTATTAAGGTGATGCTGGACGGGCAGGGCGCCGATGAGGTGCTGGCTGGCTACGCGGTGTACGGCGGCGCCCGCCTGGCCTCGCTGGTGCGGCAGGGGCGCTGGCTCGAGGCCCTGGCCTTCCTGCGCGCGAGCCGGCTCGAGCCCGCCCTCAAGGACACCTGGAAAAGCGCGATCGGCTTTTTAATTCCCGCATCCCTCGAGCCCCTGGCCCGTCGGCTGGCAGGGCAGGAACTGGCCCCGCCCTGGCTCAATACCACCTGGTTTACCGAGCGCAACGTACAGCTCGCCTCGCCCCGCACCGCCCACGGACGGGAGGTACTGCGCCACGAGTTACTGCAGTCCCTGACCGAGACCAGCCTGCCCAAGCTCCTGCGCTACGAAGACCGCAACTCCATGGCCCACTCCATCGAAAGCCGGGTGCCCTTCCTCACCCCCAAGCTCGTCGAGCTGCTGCTGAACCTGCCCGAAGCCCACATCCTCTCGCCCCAGGGACAGACCAAGGCCGTATTCCGCCGGGCCATGCAGGGCTTGGTGCCCCAGGCCATCCTGGATCGCAAGGACAAGGTGGGGTTTGCCACTCCCGAGCAGCACTGGTTGCACCAACTGGCCCCCTGGGTTCATCAACTGCTGGACTCCGAAACCCTGGGCCGTATCTACCCCATCCAGCAGACGGCTGTAAAAGAGGAATTCGCGGCCATTCTGGCCGGACGCAAGCCCTTCGACTTTAGGGTCTGGCGCTGGATCAATCTGATCGCCTGGGCCCGTGCTTTCCACGTGCAGTTCGACTGAGCAAGCCAGGTAATACCATGCCACAACCCCTGCCCAAGATCGTTCACCTCACCTCGGCGCACCCCCCCTTCGATGTCCGTATTTTTCATCGAGAGTGCGTGAGTCTGGCCCAGGAGGGCTACCCGGTCGTGCTGGTGGCACCCCACGAGGGAGATGAGGTGCGCCAGGGGGTGCAGGTACGGTCGGTTACAAAAACCAAAGGCCGTCTGGGCCGTATGCTGGGCACGGTCTGGGCCGTATATAAGCAGGCTTTGGCCGAGCGAGGGGACATCTATCATTTTCATGACCCCGAGCTGATTCCTGTAGGAATGCTGCTGCGCCTGCAGGGCAAAAAAGTGGTCTACGATGTCCACGAGGACGTGCCTACCGACATTCTGAGCAAGCGTTGGATTCCCAAGCCCCTGCGCGGCCTCGTTGCCAGCGGTATGCGGCTGCTGGAGCGCCTGGCTGGCCGTCTGCTGAGCGGGATTGTGACGGTTACCGAGCCCATCGCAGCTCGCTTTCCGGCCCATAAAACCATCCTGCTGCAAAACTTCCCGCACCCCCAGGAAATTGCTGCCCTGGGCAGCCCGTCCTACCAGAACCGGCCCGCCCGGGTGCTGTATGCCGGAAGCATTACCGCGGTGCGCGGGCTGTTCGAGATGCTCGAGGCCATGCAGCACCTGCAAAACCCAGAGGTTCGCCTAACCCTGATTGGGGCTTTTGCTCCGCCCGGCCTCCAGGCCGAGGCCGAGCAGCACCCCGGCTACCGCTACACCGATTTCCTGGGCTACAAAAACCGCCCCGAGACCCTCGAGCTTTTAGCCAGCAGTCGCATTGGCCTGGCCGTTCTGCACCCCATCCCCAGCTTTTTGGTCTCGCAGCCAACCAAGCTGTACGAGTACATGATGGCCGGGATTCCCTTTGTAGCCTCGGATTTCCCGCTCTGGCGACGCTCGATCGGCGATGTATCCTGTGGTCTTTTCGTCAATCCCAACGATCCCAAAGCCATTGCCGAGGCCATCCGCTGGTTGCTCGAGCACCCCGCCGAGGCCGAGGCCATGGGACAGCGCGGGCGACAGCTGATTCTCGAGCGGCTCAACTGGGGCGTGGAATTCGCCAAACTTACGGCGCTGTACCAGCGCCTGTATAAAGCGGGCACTGCCCGTCACCTGGAGGCCTGAATGTGTGGTATTGCCGGGGCATTCTCAACCAGCCAGCCCATGCCGGAGCTGACGAAGCTGGTCGGTAAAATTGTGACCAGCCAGCTTCCTCGAGGCCCCGATCATCAGGCGGTGGTGGAGCTACCCCAGCCTGCCGGCCAGCTGGTACTGGGCCACAACCGCCTGAGCATCATTGACCTATCCGAGCACTCCAACCAACCCCTGTGGGATCACAGCGGGCGCTACTGCATTGTGTTCAACGGGGAAATTTACAACTACCTCGAGCTGCGCGCCGAGCTACAGGCCCTGGGCCACCGCTTTCAAACCCAGGGCGACACCGAGGTCATCCTGGAAGCCTACAAAGCCTGGGGCAAGCAGGCCTGGGAGCGCTTTATTGGAATGTTCGCCTTTGCCTTGCTGGATACCCAGGCAGGGCAGCTCTGGCTGGTGCGCGACCGCTTTGGCGTCAAGCCGCTGTTTTACCACCTGCAGCATGGCCTGCTGGCCTTTGCTTCCTCTACCGAGGCCCTGGCCCAGCACTTTGGCCTCTCCCCCAACCTGGAATATGTCAGCAGGGGGCTTTTTTACTACGTCTACGAGGACGATAGCGACATATCGCCCTACACAGGCCTGCACGCCCTGCCCGCCGGACACCACGCCTGCGTGCAGCTTAACCAGCCCAGCATTGAGCCCCAGCCCTACTACGACCTAAAAAGCCGGGTCGAGCAGAAAATACAAGCACTTAGGGGCATGGACGAAAAAGCCTTACTGGAGGAGCTCGAGGCCACCTTACATAGCGCTGTTCAACTGCGGCTACGCTCCGATGTGCCGCTGGCCGTCTCGCTTTCGGGCGGGCTGGACTCTTCCCTGGTAGCAGCTTTGGCCGCACAGCAGCACCAGCGGGTGGTGGGCTTCTGCTACGGCCACCCCCAAGCCCCCCGTTCAGAGGGCCCCCTGGCCCGGGAATTAGCGCAGAAAGCTGGTATCGAGGTGCACTTTGTCTGGCCGGAGCTTTCTAAAGAGCGTCTCATCCAGGCCTTCGAAAAAACCCTGGCCGCACAGGATGCCCCTTTCCCCACCCTCAGCATCCTGGCCCAGAACTTTGTCTATGAAGCAGCCCGCAACGAAGGTTACAAGGTACTGCTGGGTGGGCAGGGGGGCGACGAGGGCTTTATGGGCTACCGTAAGTTTTTCCTGTTCCAGCTACGTTACCTGCTCGCCCAGAAGCAGTACCTCGAGCTAGCGGGCTTTGCTCTGGGGCTGGCCCGGCTCCTGAGCGCAGAGCTGTACAAGCTGGGCCTGTTCTGGCAAAACCGCCAGCGCTATTTTGGCGGGCCAACTCAAGGGAATTTGCGGCTGCCTTCGGTGCGGCTGGTGCTTGGCACAGACCATCGTCAGGCCCCCTGGTTGCGGCAGATGCTCGATGTCACCCGGTACAGCCTGCCCACCCTGCTACGCTATGAGGATCGCAACTCCATGGGCCACAGCATCGAGAGCCGCCTTCCTTTCCTGGACTACCGGGTGCTCGAGCTGGGCCTGGCCCTGCCGGTACACCTCAAGCTGCGACACGGCTATGGCAAGTGGGCTTTGCGCCAGGTGGCACAGGGAAAAATCCCCGATTCTATTCGCACCGCTCGCTACAAGCGGGGCTTCGACGTCACCCAAAGCTGGCTGGCCGCGGGCCTGGGAAGCCACCTGCAAGAGCAAATACAAGCCGCTGAACCTGTACTGCGTGAGGTGCTGACCCCTAGCCTGAACCTTACCCAAACCTACTCCCCTGCCCAGATGCAACAACAGCCCCGCCAGCTGGCCGAAGCCATTAGCCTGGTCTGGCTGGCCCGAAAGCTGAAATAGCATGCCCGCTCAACTATAGACACTACTAGACATGAGTAGCGACAAGCGAATTCACTACCTAGACTGGCTGCGCTTGCTGGCGGTATTTCTGGGGCTGGTCTTTCATGCCGGGCGCCCTTTTGATGGCTGGCCCTGGATTATCAAGGGTCCAGAGATGGGCTGGCTCACCTACTTCAACGAAGCCCTTACCACGGTACGCCTGCCCCTGTTGTTTTTTGTATCTGGCGCCGCGACCGTTTTCGCCCTACGCAGGGCCTCTGCTCTAGCTTATACAGCGGATCGCTTCAAGCGGCTGATCATCCCTTTGGTCATGGGGGTTTTGCTCATCGTACCGCCCCAGCAGTACATTCGGCGGCTTTCATTGGACTCCAGCAACCCCCAGCATTTCGAAGGCAGCTACGGACAGTTTCTCATCGGCCCGTGGTGGGGGGATGGTTCCTTCTTGTTTTTCAATTTGCACACAGAGCATCTGTGGTTCCTTTTGTATCTGTTTTACTTTTCGCTGCTGGCCCTGCCGGTTTTTTTGTATCTGCGCAGTCCCCTGGGGCTGGGTTTTCTGGCCCGGCTCGAGACCTGGTTTCAGGCCGCCCCTTGGCGGATCTGGTTGCTGGTTATCACACCTGCCACACTGGGGGCTTTGCTCCCTCTGGGCTTGGGTTCTCATCCGGGCCTGGCTGAAGACCTGGCCAACCTCGGCTTCTACTTCGAGCTATTTGTCCTGGGCTTTGCACTGTATCTGCGGCCTAGCTTGCTGCAGGCTATTTTTGGGCAACGCCGCCAATTTCTTCTGGCTGGTCTGGGTCTTATTCTGCTAAAAGCTTATTTTTACTCTTCTGTCCTGCATCGCAATTTGTTTGTCTCTAGCGAACTACTTCCCTATCATGAGGTTTACTGGTCGCTAAGAGATCTGGCTGCTCTAAGCCTTATATTTGCCATTCTGGCCTACGCACACCGCTTTCTCAATAAGCCTTCGGGATTCCTGGACAGGGCCCGCCACTGGGTTTATCCGTTTTATATCTGGCATCAGACCGTCATCGTGGTGCTGGGGTATTTCGTGCTCAAGCTGGCCCTGCCTGTGGGCTGGTTGTATGCTCTGCTGCTGACGGGTTCGCTGGTGGTTACCGTGTTGTTAAGCGAGTTGGTGCAGCGCAGCGCGATCAGTCGTTTCTTGTTTGGCATCCATCACCAAGGGAAGCCAAAAACTGAAATCGCGACTGGCGATAACCCTCAGGCTTCAAAGCTCAAACAGTAAAACCTATTGCCGACGCAGGATGTAGCGCAGGGCGGCCTCGAGCTGCTCGTCGGGGTTTTCTTCTACCAGGTCGGGTTCCACCCCACGCCCTTCCCAGGTGGGGCCGGAGAATGGGGCCAGCACGCCATTGGCTACCAGGGCCACCCCGCCATCGGGGAAGCAGTAGGGGGTAAGGGCCTCGGTGTTGCCGGCGCTGCGGGTGCCAATCACATAGGCCCGTTTGGCGTTTTTGAGTGCACCTGCCAGTCCTTCGGCAGCAGAATGGACGTTCCCATCAATCAGCACTACCAGAGGTTTTTGCGTCTGAGGGCGGCCCAGGAAGGGGGTGGTGGGCAGCGGAATGCCCCCCAGACCCCGGCTCACAATGCGCCAGGGCACACCCCGCATAAAGACCCCCGCCACCTCGGCCATGCGCAGCACCAAACCGCCAGGGTTGCCCCGTAAGTCCAGCACGTAGCCCCGGGCCCTGGCCTCGTAGCGGCGGATGGCCTCCTGCAAAGCGCTCAGGCCCGCCGCGTCCACCAGGTTGCTCAGCCGCACGATGACCACCCCATCGGTAAAGCGCACCTGGGGCGTCTCGTAGGGGGTTTGGGACGGCTGGGAAGGGGGTGAAACAGGGTTCGCTGGCTGGGCAGGCTGGGGACTGGGTGTGCCGGGGTTGGATGGGGCGGCGTTGGGGAGTAGATCCGGGTCTTTGAAGGGCAGGGGCAGGCACTGGGCGCCACCCAGCAAACGCCGGGCCTCCTCGGGGCTCAGCACCCTCGAGTGGTCGTCGTGCAGTTCGCCATACATCTCGTCCAGCAGACGGTATAGCCCCTCCCAGTCGCGCACCTCGCCCAGCCGCTGCCGGTAGGCAAGGCCTATGGCCTCCCAGTTCACCCCTCTGAAGCTGGTGTCGTAGTAGCGCTCCTTGACCAGCCGCCAGGCTTGCTCGAGGCGCAGGGCAAAGGCCTGGGTATCTTGATTCTGGGCCAAAGCCAGACTGCCCAGTAGCACCAAAGCCATCACCCACCGGCGCATAGCTGCATGATACGCCAAGGGCCAGCAGCAATCTGTGGCAGCCGGGTTACTGGCTATTTTCTCGGTCTTCTTTATCGTGGCCTTCCTCGAGCCTGGCGAAGGCCTCTAAGCCCGCCCGGATCCTGTCCTGCAAACCCCGGAAGCCCTCCATGCGGGCGCCGGTCAGCAGCTCGAGGGCCTGTTCGGCCGTCTCGACCGCGTAGATGTGGAACTGTCCGGCCCGCACGGCCTCGAGCACCTCGGCCTGCAGGGTCAGGTTGGCAAGGTTGGCTTTGGGCAGAATCACCCCCTGGGTTCCGCTCAGGCCCAGCGCTTTGCAGACCCGGAAGAAGCCCTCTACCTTGGCGTTGATGGCCCCCACCGCCAGCACCTTACCGGTCTGGTCTACCGCACCCGTCACGGCCAGATCCTGCCGCAGGGGGAAGTTGCCAATGGCCGATAGCGTCGCTACCAGCTCGGCCAGCCCAGCCGAGTCGCCTTCGATGGAGACGTAGTTTTGCTCAAAAGCCAGGCTGATCGTCACCGGTAGGGAACCATGCTCGATGTACCGGCTGCGCAGGTAACCAGCCAGGGTCAGCACCGCCTTGTGGAAAATCTGCCCGCCCAGGCCGGCCTCGCGGTCGATGGAAATCAGGTGATCGCGGCCAGGGGCGGCTCGAGCGGTCAGGCGGGCCGGGCGGCCCCAGTAGGGCGCGGCCTCAACCACCACCAGGCTGTTCACCTCACCCACCGCTTTTCCAGTCGTACGCAGGCTGATAACCCCTTCCTGCACCGCCCGCAAAAACTCTTCCTCGGAGAGAAGGCTCCGGTGTTCGCGGGCCACAATGGCCTGTTCCACGGACTCGGCACTGACGAGGCCCTCCCCCAGAACGGCGGCCTCTTCGGCCAGGGCCCGAATCTCCACCAGGCGGGCGTCCATGCGGTCGCGCTGCTCGGCGCTGCGCCGGGCCTCGTCGTAAAGCCGGGTGAGGCCGCCTTGGGTAAGCTGAAAGCCCTGGGCCAGGAGCCACCCCCCCAGGGCCATGCGGCTTTCGGGGCTGGCCGGCAGGGTGGGCGAGAACTCGGCCCGGATGCGAAACAGCTCGCTGAAGGCCGGGTCTTCTTCCAGCCCTTCGAAGGCCTCGGGGGTGCCCACCAGAATCACCTGCATCTGGATGGGGAAGGGTTCGACCTCGAGGCTGGCCGGGGCCTGGGGCTCGGTCACCGGCTCGACCTGGCCGTTGCGCAGGGCCCGCTTGAAGGCCTCCCAGGTGCCCTCGCGCTTGAGGCTCAGGGCATCCAGGATCAGATACCCCCCCTGGGCGCGGTGCACCGCACCGGGGCGGATCAGGCTGACGTTGGTGCTCCACACCCCCCGATCCACCACGTAGTCCAGCCGTCCAAAGAGCCGGGGGGCGGTGGCGTAGGGTTCGTAGACGATGGGGGGCGGGGTGCCGCTGCTGGAGGAGGTGAGCAGGTTGGGCCGCCACTGGGCCGGGTCGAGGGGTTCGCCGGTCTCGGCGTAGCGGGCCAGCCGGGCCCGCAGGGCCTCGAGGTAGGGGCGGGCCTGGGGGAAGCGCTGAAACAAAGGTTCGAAGCGATTGCTCAGGTAGTGCAGGGCCCAGTCGCGGCGCAGCCGCCGGAGGGCGACCTCGAGCTCGGCGGAAGCGGCCAGGCTGCCCAGGGTGACCTCCTCCAGCCGGGCGCTGAGTTCGGCAGGAACCGGGCCGGGGCCAGTGAGTTCCAGCCGCTCGCCGTTGGTAGACAGAGCAAACCCGGCCTCCTGGGCTTCGCGTCGGAGCGCCTCGAGCTGCTGTTCGCGGGCCTCCTTGAAGCGGGCCTCGAGCTGGGTTTTTTCCCGCAGAAAAGAGCCCTGGCGGAACAGCTCGTCCAGCCGGTTGACCTCCAGCAGCAGGCCCTCCACCGCCTCGGCCAGGTGAATTTCCTGCCCGCTGGGCAGGGTCAGTACCGCCACCTTGCGCTCCGAGAGGGGCACGTACAGCAGGTCAGGCGGAGTTTCCACGCTCTGGGTGCTCAGGTAAGCCAGCAGGGTCTCGTGCTTGCCCAGACTGGAGGGCCCCACCAGATAGGCATGAAAACCCCCGCGGATCGCCATCTCCAGCGCCCCCCTGGCCCGTTCCTGACCAAAAAAAGGCGGGGGTAGTGGCAGGGAGACCGGTTCGGCGGAATTTTCGATGGGTGTGCGCCACTCGAGCGCCTCGTAGGAAAGCCTCATGCTGGAAAAGTATAACCACAGCCCGCTCACCAAGAACCTGAGCCAGGGTGGATACCCACTCCAGGCTTTTAGCACAACCCCAGGCCTGTTATGCTGTTGCCAAAGGAGGCAACTTCGTCATGTCTATGCGAGTTTTAGGGATGATTCTCGCGGGGGGTCAGGGTTCAAGGCTGTTCCCGCTTACGGCCAAGCGCGCCAAACCCTCGGTGCCTTTTGGGGCGCGTTACCGTATTATCGATTTTGTACTCAACAACTTCCTGAATTCGGGGATTTACGGGATTTACGTGCTCACCCAGTTCAAAGCCCAGTCCCTCACCGAGCACGTACAGCGGCACTGGCGGTTTGGGGGCTTCCTGGAGGATGCTTTCATTCTGCTGGTGCCGGCCCAGATGTACCGCTACGAGGAGCTGGGGCCGGTCTGGTACCGCGGCACCGCCGATGCCATCTACCAGAACCTGCACCTCATCAACAACCACAAACCCGAGCACGTGGCAATTTTCGGGGGCGACCACATCTTCAAGATGAACATCGCTCACATGCTGGACTACCACAACGACCACAGGGCCGACCTCACCATCGCAGCCTACCCCGTGCCCATCGAGCAGGCCAGCCGTTTTGGGGTATTGCAGGTAGACGACCAGTGGCGCATGGTGGGCTTTCAGGAAAAACCTAAAAACCCCACCCCCATCCCCGGCAAGCCCGACCAGGCCCTGGTCTCAATGGGCAATTACATCTTCCGCACCGAGGCCCTGGTGGAGAAGCTCGAGCACGACGCCAAAGACCCCAACTCCTCGCACGACTTCGGCAAGGACGTAATCCCCCGCGCCCTGAGCGAGGGTTATCGCATCCAGGTCTACGACTTCAAGCGCAACCCCATCCCCGGTCAGAGCGGCCCCAACACCTACTGGCGCGACGTGGGCACTATTGATGCCTACTTTGAGGCCAGCATGGATCTGATCCAGGTCACCCCGGAGTTCGACCTATACAACCCCGAATGGCCCCTGCGGGCGGCCAACTTTAACTCGCCGCCAGCCAAGTTTGTGCACGAGGCCGGGGCCCGCACCGGACAGGCTTTTAATAGCCTGATTGCCGGGGGCTGCATTATCTCCGGCGGAACCATCCGCGAGTCGGTGATCTTCCGCCGCAGCCGCATCAATTCCTATGCCCTGGTCGAGCGCAGCGTGCTCTTCGACGAGGTGGAGGTGGGGCGCTACGCCAAGCTGCGTAACACCATCGTGGACAAAAATGTGGTCATCCCGCCCCACACCGAAATTGGCTACGACCTCGAGGCCGACCGGGCCCGGGGCTTCACTGTCACCTCGGAAGGGATTGTGGTGGTGCCCAAGAGCTACAGATTTTAGCCCGAAGCTGGTAGCCTGTAGCCTCAAGAGGTCTGCAGTACACTATTGGCTATCGGCCATCGGCATTTATGGACAAGCATCCCGGCAAGGTTTTTTACCGCCTGACACGCATTTTCCCCGGAGACGAGCTGCCGGGTGGGCGGGCGCCGGCGGCCAAGGTCTATGCCAACCCGCTGGAGTCGGTCGAGCTGTCGGAACCGGCCCGCGACGGGGGCCCGGCGGTGTGGCGGGTGCTCGCGAGGGTGGCGCCCACCACCCCCAAGGTGGGCTCCTCCATCACCCAGGCCGAGCTTTCACAGGTGCTGGCCCCGCTGGCGGTGCGCCGGGGGGGGCGGGGGTATCCCTCGGCGGGGGGTGCGTATCCGCTCGAGGTCTACCTGGCTGTACACCGCCTGCAGGACACCTTCCAGGGCATCTACCACTACGCCGCCAAACAGCACCAGCTAGAACAGCTTTCCAGCCGCTTCGACCCCAAAAGCTGGCGGGCAGCCCTGATGGATCTGGAAGCGGTGGAAGCCTCGGCAGCCCTGGTGGTGTTTAGCGCCGTGCCGGAGCGCTCCGAGGCAGTCTTCGGGCTGCGCGGCTTCCGCTATGCGCTTCTGGAGGTGGGCTACGCCGTGGGCGAGGTGATGGTGGCCGCCACCGCCCTGGGGTTGCAAGCCTACCCCGCCGCTACCTTTTACGACGAAGAGGTGCGCAAACTCCTTTCGCTGCCCGAGGCCGAGCACCCGGTGGTGGTGCTGTTGCTGGGGCGATAGTCCGCAAGGCCTACCGTACTTGCTGCATGCTAAACTTAGATCAAGATGCTGGCCTTACCGCGTGGGCTAGAAAAGAAAATCTCCGATCTAAAAAAGATAAAGGGTAAGGGATGGGATCGGGAGCTGGAAAAAGCCACTGACATTATGCTGGCCGAAAGCCTGCTGCTTAGCGCCAACCCTAATCAAGAGCGAACCGAAGAACAGGCAATAGAAGAGGCCAGCAAAGCTGTAAAGGCGTACCGGTCAAGCCGAAAAAAAAGTAAGTCTGTGTGAAATTGGTGCTCGGTACCAGCTTTTATATAGCTGCCCTTCTCAACCCTGGTGGTCCCACCGCCCACACCCTGGTGAAACTGCTCAAAGGCAAGCACCAGGTTTTTTATTCCGAAGCGCTGATAAAAGAGATCAGAGAAGTTGCCAACCGCAAAAAAGTGGAGCCCCGATATATTGCAGCAGCTGTCCTGCTTTTGCGCGCCCGCGGGATCAAGGTTGTTCCTGGAAGAGTCCGAGACGATTCTCCCGACCCTAGGTACACGACAAAAGCCTCACACAAGCGTACAGTTCTGCTTTCCTAGCTTCTGGGGCAAAGAGAAGTTGACGTAGATAGTCAAGCCCATAGCGGAAGGTGGAGTAGAGCTTGCGCGCATGGTTTTTGATGGGGATGGGCTGGGTTTGCAGACGCTATGCGCCCAGACTAGAGCGATGCTCATCAATGCAACCAGCGACTCAATCCGTTCAGCCCGAGTCAGGTGGGTGGATTCGAAGTCGAAGCCCTGCGATTTGCAAGCCTTGAAGAGGGTCTCGATCTCCCACCGCCGGGCATAGCGGGCAGGGGCCCGCTCCGGCTCCGCCTCAGTAATCAGCAGCAGGTACTCCCCCTTTCGCAAACGACTGCCCATCAGGTAGGTGGGTTGCCCCCCTGGTGCACAGGCCCGTCCGGGCTCTGTCCCGAAGGGGATCGTCCCCACAGTTTGACCGGTTTAGGTAAGGCTTCCCACGCCCCGTAGTCCAGATGTCGGAACAACTGCTGGACGGGTCGGCTGCGGCCCCCGCTTTGATGCGCAGGGTGTAGGGTAGTTGCTGCCAGCGCAGGTAGGGCAGAAAACCGGTACAGGCAAACCCCCGATCCGCACACAGGGACTGGATGCGCTCTTTGGGTAAGAACGTGAGCAGCCGTCGAAGCAAGCCCAGTCGCTCCTGCAGATTACTGCTACCGGCCTTACCCAGGAAGCACCACACCAGGCCCCTGATGGGCCACTCCAATGAACAACAGGTTGATGCTGGCCTGACCCAAGGTCCACTCGGTACGATCCAGGCTCAAAACCAGCTTGTGCGCCGGGTCTTGTGGCAAGAGCTTCAAGATCAGCCGTCCGAGACAGCGACGGTAGTTGGAGGCTATGTGCATCCAGGGGTTCAAGGCCAGGGCGATCTGGGCCAGGTTGACACTCCGGACTCGGATCAAAGCCAGCACGAAGGCCGACAGAAAATCCAGTCTGGCGCGATGCCACTTCAGATGGGGTCGTAGAACCTCGATGTGTTCGCCATAATGATTCATGGGACTACCTCTGGTGGGGCAGTCCCTGTTCTTTCTACCTGCTTCTTGCAAGTTTTGTCATGTACCTAGGCTGGGGGGCAGACCTTGGTCTTTTAGGAAATTTTTAGCCTGAATTTCTATCCTGAGCGCGATGAAGTTGGTTCGCCAGGTGGATCGCACCGACTGTGGGCCGGCCTGCCTGGCCATGGTGCTGGGGTACTGGGGCCGGAAGGAACCGCTGTACCGGCTACGGACATTAGCCGGTACCACCCAGTCGGGCACCTCGATGCTGGGCTTGGTGCGTGCTGGTAGGCAGCTCGGCCTCGAGGTTCGGGCGCTGGAAGCGGATCTGGAAGGGCTCCGAACCCTAAGAACCCCCCTGGTGCTGCACTGGGAGCACAACCACTACGTGGTTCTGGTTCGCCTCACCCCGCGCAAGGTTCAGATTGCCGATCCCGCGGTGGGGTTGCGTTGGATTGGGCTTGGGGAACTGCAAAAGAAGTGGACGGGCAAGCTGTTGTGGCTCAAGCCGGGGCCTGCCTTCGAACGGGGCAACTTTGTGGGCAAGAGAGGACTCAAGGGCTTCCTGGCCCACCTGGCACATTTTCGCGGCACGGGTGGGGTGCTGCTGGAGCTCACCCTGGCCACCATCGCCCTGAGCCTGCTGGGCTTGGGTGGGCCTGTCTTGAGCCAACTGGTCTTCGATCGGGTGCTGACCTTCCGTGAGGAGAGTCTGCTGCCTTATCTGCTGGTGGCGATTTTCGCCCTGACCTTTTTCCAGACCTTGCTGGCGAGCCTGCGGGCACACCTAGCCACCCAACTCTCGATGCGCCTCAGCTACCGGCTCAAGCTAAGCTACCTGCACCACCTGCTGCGTTTGCCGCTGCGGACGCTCGAGGCCCGGCTGCCTGGCGACCTGCTCTCGCGGTTCGGCGATCTGGGCCAGGTGGAAAGCATCCTGCGCAACCTGTTGGTGGGATTGCCCCCGACCCTACTCACCCTGGTGTTGAGTTTTGCGCTGCTTTTCACCTACAACCCCAAACTGGCCTGGGTGGCGCTTCTGGTGGTTCCCATTCATCAGTTCGCCTTCTTTCAGCTCACGCAGCATTTTCATACCTCATTCGTCTGTTCGTTCTACAAAACTTAGCATCTGTCTCTTTACTCCCGATCCTCCGGCTGCCCTGGCGGGGGAATCACGCCCTTGCGAGGCCAGGGCTCCGGCAGCACGGGAAGCTGGGTTATCAGCTTCAGCCATGGGCTGGGCTCGGTCGCACCGCCCACCACCTGCTCCATCTCTTCAGGCTCGAGCTCTCGAAGTTTCATCGGGTTCACCTCCTTTCCTGACACCTCCAATCTAGGCGGTCTCGACCTCGTGCGGAAGTGAAAAGTTACCGGTTTTTTGAAGGGTCGCCTTAATGATTGGTTCAGGGGCCAGACCAAAGTAGCGCAGTACCACATCGGCGCGGGTCTCGGCACCCAGAGCCCGCTTGACGGTGCTAACCAGGTTGGCCGTGCGACGCGGACTGATGCCGAGATGGGCAGATATCGCATCGTTGCAAACACCACCCACCAGCAGCCGCAGTACGGCGCGTTCCTTTCGTGTAAGACCAACCTCCCCAAGCCTGGGCAAGACCCTTTGCCCCTCCGAAACCTGCTGCAGTGTCCACCTGAGGAAGTCTAGACCCGCACCCTCCAGTACCAGGCCAGCAGGGCCCAGTGCAACCAGATCGGAAAGGTAGTAAGGCGAGTCCGAGGCAGTCTTGACCACGCAAGGCCCCTGTACGCCTGGAAGCAAGGCCAGGGCGCTGCCCAGGGGGTAGTCGGCTACCAGCACCACCGCACGGCGGAGGAGCAGGTTACCTAAGGCCAGGGTCAGGCTTTCCTGAATCAGCCTCGAGCCGCTCAATACCCGGATCATCCCCACGGGTTCACCCCCCGTACCCAGTCCCAGAGCAAGCTCAACGCGCTGCGCCTTGCCGCAACAATCCGCGCCTCGCCCAACATACCCGGAACAACCTGCCGGGTGCCCTCGGCGCTGGAGAGCGTTAGCGAGGGCAGCGAAATCTCTACCTCGTATACGGCTTGGTTGTTGTAAACCACTGTGCTGGGGGATATGCGCTCAACCGTACCGCGGCTGGTGCCAAAACGCTGGCGTGGGAAGGCGTTCCAGGCCACCTCGGCCTCGGCTTTTGCACGAAGTTTGGGCCGTTCCCGCTCGGGCAGGTAGGCCCTGAAGACCAGCGGTACGTCCTGGGGGAGTACCTCGGCCAGCACCTGCCCCGCCATCACCGGCTCGCCCGCCCGGTGGCTCGAGAGCGTGAGTATGCGTCCGGTCGCCGGGCTGTTTAGGTGAATGTTTCGGCGGCTTTTGAGGGCCTGGGCCTGGGCTCGCAGGGTGCTAACCCTGGCCTCGGCCACCCTGACAGCAGCCTCGGCTTGGCGCAGGTTTTCCAGGGCCTCGAGGTACTCCACACGCGCGATGGCCCCTACCTGATAAAGGCTGGTCTGGATTTGGGCGATGCGCCGACGCTGCGCGAGCTGTTCGCGTACCTGGGCCAGGGTTCGCACGGCTTCTTCGGCCTGGGCCATAGCGGTCTGAAGCTGCAAGCGGGCCTCCTCCGGGCTGCTGCCCAGGCCATCCAGGGTGTAAAGCCGCTGTCCTTTTTGCACGAGCTGGCCGGGCTGTACGCCTACATAGACGAGCCGTCCACCGGAAGGAGCCAGTACCCGCAGCACCTGGCCCCTGGGTTCCAGTGCGCCCGACGCAAGGGCATACACCTGCACCGGTGTTAGCCAAGCCCCCACCACCAGGATGCCCAGAATTAGGAGCAGCAGCCACAGCACCCAGCGGCTTTTGCGGGCAGGCGGGAGTTCCCACTCGAGGCGGCCCTGGCTCATTGCTTACACCCCCTGCAACACCGGTTCGACGGGCTTCAGCGTCCCATCCTGCAACGCGAAGACTTGATCGGCAGGCTCGAGCAGGGCAGGCCGGTGGGTGATCACCAGCAGGGTACGCTCACCCTTAAAAGCCCGGAGCAGGGCGACAATTTGGCGCTCCTTATCGGGGTCGAGGGTGGCGGTGGGCTCGTCCAGAATTAGCAGGTCGGCAGGGCTTAGGAGGGCGCGGGCCACCCCCAGCAGTTGCCGCTCGCCGCTGCTGAAGCGGTAGAGGCTCTCGCCACCCACCACGGTGTCGAGCCCCTCGGGTAAGCGCCGTACCGCAGGCATGAGGCCCACCAGCTCCAGAACCCGCCAAAGTCTTTCCTCCGGCAGGGGGTGTCCTAGGCTCAGGTTTTCACGCAGGGTCGCGTAGAACAGGGGCACCTCCTGGCGCAAATACGCCACCCGCTCCCGTGCCGCATCGGGGGAAAGCTCGGCCAGGTCGCGCCCATCCCAGCTAATACGACCCGATTGGGGCTCGAGCATCCGCGCCAACAACCCCCCCAGGGTGCTTTTGCCCGCCCCGTTGGGCCCTACAATCGCGGTGTAGCTCCCTTTGGGCAGTTCCAGGCACAGGTCTTTGAGCAGGGGGCGCTCGGGCAGGTAGCTAAAGCAGAGATGCTCGAGGGCAATTGCCCGCTCGAGGGGGTGCAACACGGCGTTCTTTTGTTCCTGTTCGGGCTCGAGTTCGACCACCTCGGCCAGGCGGTCGGAGGCCACAATACCCTGCTGAATGGCCATTACAGTGCCACTAAGGCTACCCAGGGCCGCCGTGACCCCCTGTACCAAACCGTAGGCGGCCACCAACTGGCCCACGGTGAGCTCGAGGCGCAAGACCAGTCCGGCGCCATACCACAGCAAAAATAGGCTAAATAGCCCGCCCAGCAAGGCCACCAAAGCCCCACCCCAGTTGGAGAGCAGAAATCCCTGCCAGAGAATGTCGTTCAGGCCGGCAATCTGGTCTCGGCCTCGGCTCAGCGCCCATCCCTCTCCCCGCAAGGCCTTGAGGGCCGTCACCCCTTCCAGACTCCCCAGCACGTAGCTATCTACCTCGGCACCTTTGCGCAGGCTCTGGCGACTGTTCTCGCGCAAACGCGGGGCCAGCCAGAGCAGATACACCAGTTGCAAGTTCAGGGCGGGGAATTCTGTGCTGCCCCTGGCTCTTCACACGTATTAGTTCTTGATGTTGGCTGTGGGGGAACTGGTGGTGGATTTGGCTATCGTTCAACGGCGACCCCACCGCCTGGTGGAGGGGCTAATACCGAAGACCTTCGTCAGATGGCTGAAAGGATTTTGCTCTCTGGTGGCTCTGGTGGCTCTGGTGGGGGAGTTTCACCATCAGTAAATGATTCAGAGCATTGGAGTGGATTGGCCAGTTTATATGGGAATGGTAGAGAGTTGTTTACTACGCGCACCGACCCATATCCTAGTCGGCCTGGAATTTGGGATTAGAATACAGTAAAACTGCAGTTAGCATTGTGGATCGCGGACTCGCCGAAAGCATCGCCACCATAGCTTCACTGCTATGGTGGTTGTATGTCATATGCGGCTTATTTATCAGTTGGGTAGTCAAGTACTACCGAGATGACCTGAAGCCAGGCTATCGCGTATGGTCATTGCCCTCCTGGCGAGATGTGCTTTTCCTGGTATGGGTATGGGTGCTTAGCGGCACATCTTTGGCTTTTCTGGGAATTTTAGAACAACCGGTGGTTTCGGGCTTTAATTTCATTGCCACCGAATTTTCCTGGCGGCTGTTATTCTGGGCATCCCTTGAGGAGGTGCTACGTGCCGGTGTGTTCGATATGTTCAGGGGGTCTTTAGGCTTGTCCGTTCTAGCAAACTCTGCTGTGTTTGGTGTTTGCCATTTAGGTGATGATGTGGAAAGAATTGCAAATACCCCAATGTATGCTGTTTTTTTTCCGCTCGCAGGGATGGCTATTGGTATAGCCCTACTAGCTATCCTTGTGCGAATGGGTTTGGTTTGGGCCATTATGGTTCACTTTTGTGTAAACACCTTTCGCCTTGTGCTGCTTACATCAGACGGCATTCTAAACTATCTGATCTTTTTTGCCTCAATTGGGCTTTTGATTTACATCTCTTTCCCTTCCTTGAGGGGTTACTCTAAGAAGCTGAGCTGAGCTACCATTCGCACTTCTTGAGGAGAACAGATGTTCGGAAGTTTTTTGCTAAAGCTGATTGTGCCCACTTTACTTGTTGCGTCCCAGGTACTGGCGATTTCACCTCAAGCCAAAAGCTACCTGGACAACGTACTGGACTTGCTCGAGACGCACTACGTACGTAGCGACACCATCAACTGGACTGAACTGCGACAAAAAGCGTACCAACTAGCCGCCAACGCCCAGCGTCCCTCGGACACCTACCTGGCCATTGAGCAGGTGTTGGCCGAGATAGGGGAGGGGCATATGTACTTCATCCCAGCACCCCAGGCAGGCCAGGGGAGTGAGGCCCGTACCATGTACGGGGGTGGGCTCGAGCTGCGGCGGGGGGAGAACTTCATTATTCGGCTAACCCCCGGCGGCCCGGCTCAGAAGGCGGGTCTGGAGATAGGGGATCAAATCGAAATGGTAAACGGCAGACCCTTGATCCTATCGGAAGAACTTTTCAGCTATCGCCAAGGCCAGACTGTGGGACTTTTGGTGTACCGTGCTCGTACCGACCAGCGCATGACGGTGCGGCTCTCCCTGACCGAACCGCTACAACCGCCCAAGCCTACCGCTTGGCTCCTCGGCCAAAAGTTTGGCTATCTGGATCTGCCCCGGCACAGCCTGGCCGATGCCCGCCAGCTCGACTATGCCCGCCAGGTGCAGCAGGCCATCCGGGCGGTGGATGCCCAGAAGCCCTGCGGCTGGGTGGTGGACTTGCGCAACAATGCCGGGGGACTGTTCTACTCGATGCTTTTAGGGGTGGGCCCGTTGCTTGGAGAGGGATATGTGGGGGGTCTGGTGGGGCCAAAATCCAAAGAACAATGGATTTATCAAGATGGCAAGGTGCTGGTTAGGTCGGGTGATGCTACAAAGGTAATGGTGCAACTCGAGCAGCCCTACCGGCTGCGCACAGTTAATAGCCCGGTGGCGGTACTGATGGGGCCCGAAACCACCAGCGCGGGTGAGGCTCTGGTGATTGCCTTCAAGGGTCGCCCCAACACGCGCTTCTTTGGCGAACCCAGTTATGGCTTCACCACCGCCCTGCGGATGTTCGAACTGCCTGACGGAGCACGGATTGCCATTGCAGTTGCTTTCTTTGCCGACCGGGAAGGGCAGCCCTACGACCAGCAGCTCGAGCCCGATGAAAGCCTCTTTACCGAATGGGGGTTTTTCCAAAGCGAAAAAGATGAGGTGTTGCAGGGTGCTCTGGTCTGGCTGCAAAACCAGCCTGTCTGCCGTGATGCCCGACCTTAATGATTTCTTTAACTGTTCTGTGCAAAAAATTCTTTGATTCTTTTTTTACAAAAGTAGTAAGTAATGAAAGCAGCGGTAAGCTAACGGATGTTATTGCTATACCGCAAGTGCTAACCAACAACAAATTTTCTCGGGCACTATTGAGTTTATTTAGGGATGTGATCTCAATGTCCGTTCTAAGCCCCAGCGCCCTCGAGCTTCTCGCGACCGCCCCGGCAGTGGTGGTGGCCCCGGTGGGTATCGGCTTCGCCCAGGCCGATCTAGAGGCTTGGGCGCACAAAACCAGACGCCGCATCTTGCGCGACCCCGCCGAGTTTTCCGGTCTGGCACCTACCCTAATTTTGCCCCAACGACGCTCCGACTTGGAGCGCCTGAACTCGAGCGACCCTCGAGACTTTCTTTTTCTCCGGGAATCCGATCTACTCTTCAGCCACGACGAATGGCAGCAGGCCGTGGGTGCGCAGCAAACCTACGCCGAGACCGGCGGCTGGCCCGAGGCACTGGCTCTGTTGCAGCGAATTGTCCTACAGCCTGGTGAGTCGTTGGTACGACATCCCCTTTGTGTGGCTCGGCTGGGGTCGCTGCTACCCAAGGATATTCCCCGCGAAATTTTAGCCAAAGCGGCCCAAAGCCCACTTCTGATTCCCGAGCTGTATGAGGTGCTGGAGCTAGATAGTAGTTTAGTTACTGAATACGTCATATCCGGCAACCCTGAAGACCTCCGAGCCGTCTAAAAAGAAGGGGCTATTCTTCATAAGCATTCGAGAAGGCATCAAGCAGTTCGGGTGACCGAGGAGTTAGCGGTATGCTTGGCTGAAGATGAATGCTCCAGAAGCGGTTTTTGTCTACGGTACCCTCAAGCAGGGCGAGCGCAACTTCCAGGTCTCGAAAGAGGCCGGTTGGCTGCGCTCAGCCGAGGCCTACATAGAAGGTTTCAGGCTTTTTCACATTCCCAGAAGCGAGGTGCGCCCCTATGCCTATCCGGGGGTGGTGCGGGGGGAGGGGCGGGTCTGGGGCGAGGTGCAGTGGTTTGCCGATTTAGCACACGCGCTCGAGCTGCTCGACGAACTCGAGGACGAAGGCCGGGAGTACCGGCGCATCCCCACCACGGCCTACCTGAGCCAGCCAGTCCCACAACCCTGCGCGGTCTGGGTGTATACCTATCCCAGCCTCGGGGCCATGCAAAGCGTCTCGGGCCTCTGGCTGCCGGAGGGGGTCTGGCGTGAAGAAACCCAGTCGAAGGGGTAAACTGCCCTTACGCTTATGAAAGTTGCCTTTGTCGCCTCCGAAGCCTTCCCCTTTGCCAAGGTGGGGGGGCTGGCCGATGTGATTGGGAGCCTGCCCCAGGCCCTGAAGAAGCAGGGCCTCGAGCCCACCATCTTTATCCCCTGGTACTGGGGTATCCAGGGCTACTACGTGGGCGAGGCCTGGTTCAACTTCGAAGGCCAGCGCGAGAAGATTGGAATCGGCCACGCCGAGCACGGGGGGGTGCGCTACGTGCTGGTGGGGCTGGGGGATTTCGCCCGCGACAAGCCCTACGGCTACCCCGACGACTTCCGCCGCTTCGTGCGTTTCGCCATGGCCGCTGCCGAGCTGCTGGGCGATTTTGATCTCGTACACGCCCACGACTGGCAGGCTGCCCTGCTGCCGCTGCTGCGCAACCTGGGCTGGTTCAGGGCCCGCACGGTCTATACCATCCACAACCTGGCCTACCAGGGGGTCTGGGGTTCGCAGGACTTCTACGCCTGGACGCGCCTGCCGGGCGAGACCTACTACGGGGCGGGCCTCGAGCACCACGGCTTGGTCAACCTGATGAAAGCCGGGATTGTGAACGCCGATGCCGTGACCACCGTCTCGCCGCGCTACGCCTGGGAGATCACCACCCCCGAAGGGGGCGAAGGCCTCGACGGAGTGCTGCGGGCCCAGCAGTGGAAGCTGCGGGGCATCCTGAACGGCCTCGACACCGCCTACTGGAACCCCGCCACCGACCCTTACCTGGAGCACCACTACAGCGCCAGCGACCTCTCGGGCAAGACCCGCAACCGGGCCCTGCTGCTCTCGGAGCTGGGCCTGGAAGACCGCCCCACCCTGGGGGTGGTCTCGCGTTTTGCCCATCAGAAAGGGATTGATTTGATTGCCGATGCGGTGGACGGCCTGATGGGCCTGGGGGTCAACCTGGTGGTGCTGGGCAGCGGAGACCCCCACCTCGAGCGCACCTTCGCCTGGATGGCCGCGCACCTCAAGGGCCGCCTGGCCTACGTACAGGGCTACAACGAACCCCTGGCCCACCGCATCTATGCCGGCTCCGACGGATTCCTAATGCCCTCGCGCTTCGAGCCCTGCGGGCTGGCCCAGCTTATCGCCATGCGCTACGGAACCCCGCCCATCGTGCGGGCCGTGGGCGGCCTGCTGGACACCGTAAAGCACTGGGAAACCGGCTTCATTTTCGAGGCCATGGATGCCGGGGGGATTCTGCACGGGGTGCGCGAGTTTCTCAAGCACCCCGACCGTGAAGCCGTAGCTAAACGGGCCATGCAACAGGATTTTTCCTGGGATAGGCCGGCCCGCGAGTACGTGGCCCTCTACCGGCAACTGCTGGGCGGGTAGCTACTGATCCCCCTCTGCTGGGCGGTACCTGGAGGGGTAGTTGATAATCTTGTCCCACTCGTCCGCAGTCGAGCGGGCCACAAAAACCACCAGCTCCTCCTCGCCGATGTTGACCACCTCGTGCGGCACACCGGGTTTGATGTAGATAAAGTCACCCGCCTGGTTAATCACTTCTTTTTCCAGGTTCTCGCCAAAGGTGTGCTTGACCCTACCCTGCAGGATGAACAGCATCACCTCAAAGCCATCGTGAATATGGGCATAGGCCACGGCCCCCGGCGGTACGGTAGCCACGTTGATGGAAAGGGCGGTAGAACCCACGTTCTTGGCGGACATGCCCTGCAGGTACTGGATACCGTTCCAGGCCCGCCGGTTTCCCCCACCACGAATTACGCTGATGCCGCCAAGGTCTTCTACGATGCCCAGGTCTATAGGCCCGGTTCCAGAGGTGGTTTGCATGCCGCATTTTACCCAGGCCCCAGCTTTTACCACAAAACGTGCTAGGGCTCGAGGGCCAGCCGCACCAGCCGGTCGAGCAGGTCGGGGTAGGCCAGGCCGGTGGCCTGCCAGAGCTTGGGGTACATGCTGGTGGGGGTAAAGCCAGGGATGGTGTTGAACTCGTTGAGATAAAGCTCCCCCTGGGGCGAAAGGAAAAAGTCTACCCGCGCCATCCCGCGCACGCCCAGAATGCGGTAAGCCGCAATGGCGGTGGCGCGAATCTCGTCCGAGAGTTCGGGGGGGATGGGGGCGGGCAGGTGAAGCTGGGCTTTGCCCTCGGTGTACTTGGTATCGTAGTCGTAAAACTCGGCCTGGTAGGTAATCTCGCCCACCACGCTGGCCTCGGCGTGAATGTTGCCCAAAAGGGCCACCTCGAGCTCCCGCACCCCTTCAATGCCCTGCTCCACCAGCACCTTATCGTCCCAGGCGAAAGCCTCAGTCAGCGCTCGGGTTGCGTCCTGGTCGGCCTTGACCTTGGAGATGCCCACCGAAGAGCCGGTGTTGGCCGGCTTCACGAAGTAGGGCGGGGGGAAGGGCGGCTGGGGGGTTGGTTCGCCTTTGTACAGGGTCACCCAGGGCACCACCGGGATACCGGCCTGGCGCAGCACCCGCTTGCAGAGATCCTTGTCCATGCACAGCGCCGAGCTGGCCACGCCCGCCCCCACATAGGGCCGCCGCAGGAGCTGTAAAAACCCCTGGATCACCCCATCCTCGCCCAGGGGGCCGTGCAGCAGCGGAAAGACCACGTCATAGTGTTCCCAGGGAACGGGAGGCGGGAAGGGATGGGTGCCGTGTTCGGCCACGCCGGCCCGCAGGGCTTGGTGCGCGTCCTCACCCAGCAGCCACCCGCCATCCTTGGCCATCACGGCCAGCTCGGTGGGGTGGGGCATGGCCGCCAGCACCCCCCGCGCCGAGGAGAGCGAGACCTCGTGTTCGCCGGGGGGGCCGCCGGCCAGCAGCAAGACCTTCATTTTTGTGCTCCTTTAGCGCGGCTCACTTCTTTTTTCCAAGCTTGCCCGAAAACATGCTTCGGAGCATAGGTGTAGGCGTGCGCTGGCGCTTCAGCAACAAAAGGGCCTGGGAGAGCTGTTTTTTGTACCGCAAGGGCAAGGTTTTTCTCAAAAACCCCCCCAATCCAGTCTGAATAAAGGGAACGCACGGGAAGGTAAAGTACGGTGTGTATATTACTCACGATGTGTATTGTCCAATGCCGGGGTCGGTACGTCAAACCGGCAGCAAAGCGGGCGAGTCGAAGCTTTGCGCTGCGCTGTTCAGGCTTCGGCGGCCTTTTTGCCTTCGTAGAAATCCTGCCAGTGCGGGGCTCTGCCGTCTATATCGGTGAAACCGTACTCACGGCTCAGGTGCCAGGTGGCCAGGGCCTGGCCTGCCTTTTCGTGGACCTTTGGATCGGTAGCCAGCGCGACAACAGCCCGACCAATGTAATGCGGGGTCTCCGACTCGGCGTAGTAGGGGTCTTGGGCAATGGCATCGCGCCAGTTGGCCTCGCTGACCCCAAAGTGCTCCAGCATCGCCTCTGAGCGCAGGAAGCCAGGGGTGAGGGCCAGGGCGGTGATGTTCGCGCGAACGGGGTTGGGCTGGCCCAATACGTTGATGCGCTGGCCCTTGAACTCCTCGGCCATGTTGTGCGCGAGACGGATTACGGTGGTCTTGACCAGATCGTAGAAGAAGTTTCCGCGGTAGTTCAGGGTATCCCCGTCGGTGACCTCGACAATCAGGCCGCTGTTCTGCTCGAGCATCAGCGGCACCGCGTAGCGGCTGGTGAGCAGATGGCTATAAACTGAGCGTTCCAGCAGTCGCCAGCCCAGGGCCATGTCCATCTCCCAGAAGGGCTTGCCCCACTCGATCAGGCCGTCGCCACCCCAGACGTCGTTCACCAAGATATCCAGTCGGCCTTGCTCTGCTTTAACCTGTTCGAACAGGGCCTTGACCTGCGCTTCTTGGGTATGATCCACCCGCACCGCAATCCCCGTTCCGCCCGCCTTGGTGACCAGTTCTGCAGTCTCCTCGATGGTTTCGGGGCGGTTCAGATCGGAGGGGTTGCCGCGCGTGCTACGGCCCGTGCAGTAGACGGTTGCGCCGGCTGCGCCCAACTCCACCGCAATGCCCCGCCCACAGCCTCTGGTCGCCCCGGCCACAACCACAATTTTCTCTTTGAGATTAGACATAAAGTCCCTCCATGGTTCAGCCTAGACCCGTTATATGTCACCTTCTGTCATATTGGTGGGGTAGGGTTGGAGTATGCGGGCGGATCGTCTGGTTTCGATACTGTTGCTGTTGCAGACCAGAGGGCGGGCTACTACGGCGGAGCTGGCGAAGCGCCTCGAGGTCTCCCCACGCACCATCCACCGCGACATGGAGGCCCTCACCGCCTCGGGTGTACCGGTCTACGCCGAGCGGGGTAGCAAAGGGGGGTGGCGGCTCCTGGAGGAATACCGCACCAACCTGACCGGCCTGAGCCAGCCGGAAATTATGGCGCTGTTTGCACTCAAACCCACCCAGCTCCTGCGCGACCTGGGCCTGGGCAAAGCCGGTGAAAATGCTCTTATCAAGATGCTGGCCGCCCTGCCTGCCGCCCAGCGGCGGGGGGCCGAGTACGCTCGTCAACGCATTTTGGTGGACATTCAGCGGTATCAGGAACAGGTTCCCTGGTTGTCTGTGCTGCAGGAAGCGATCTGGCAAGACCGAAAGCTACGGCTGGTCTACGAACCGATGGAGGGGCAACCGGCCGAGCGCACCGTAGACCCGCTGGGCCTGGTAGTCAAGGGGAGCGTGTGGTATCTGGTTGCTTCCAGGCAGGGGGAACTGCGAAGTTACCGGGTGTCGAGAATCCTCGAGGCCAGCGTACTGGACGAACCTTCTCATCGCCCTGCCGACTTCGACCTCGAGGCCTACTGGCACAAAGCCCGCGCCGACTTTCGCGCCAAAATTCCCTCCTACCGCGTCCAGGTTCGCATTCAAGAGAAGGTGCTGGCGCGTTCCAACCCTGCCAGTCACTGGGGGCAGCTCGAGCACTGCAAGCCGGCAGGCGATAGCTGGCTGAAAGCCCAGATTCGCTTCGAATACCCCGAGCAAGCCTTGGGCTGGGTCTTGGCCGCTGGCGCCGGGGTGGAAGCCCTCGAGCCGCTCGAGTTCCGCAAGCAGGTGCTCGAGGCGCTGAGCAAAGCCCTGGCGTTGTACCAGACCCAGGCTCGGCCTGTGAGCTGACCAAAGCTACCAGCCCTGTCTCTGGCTTAAACTGAGCGAATGAGCTGGCTTGTGGTTTTTCTGGCCCTCTTTGTGCTCATCGCCCTGTTTGGCCTGGTCAACTACTGGGGCTACCGGCGGGTCGAGCAGGCCCAGCAGGCCTGGTTTCGCCAGATGCTGGGGGAGGGGGTGGATCTCGAGGCCTTCCTCCAGTCGGCCCCTTACGAGTACAGGCCCCTCAAGGGCAGCAAGGCCTACGGCATCGTGGACAAGCGCACCGGTGAGGAAGTCTACCGGGTCAAAACCCCCGAGGAGGCCGAGGCCTGGATCGTGACCAACACCCTGGCCGAGCAGGGGAAGCTGCCGAAAAAGTCTGGCTGAACTGCACCCTAGCGGCTATTTTGCTGGCACTGCGGGCAAAAGTGGGTTCCACGCCCGCCCACCACAATTTTGGCAATCCGGCCCGTGCAGCCCCTGCGCTTGCAGGGCTGGCCGGTACGGTCGTAGGCGTTGTGCTGGAACTGGAAGTAGCCAGGCTGGCCATTGGGCTGCCGGTAGCTCTCGTCCGAAAGGGTGGAACCTCCAGCCTCCACGGCCTGCATCATAACCGCCCGGATGGCCTGATGCAGCCGCCGGACTTCGGGCCTCGAGAGCGAAGCCGCCGGTCGTTCGGGATGAATTTTGCTCAGCCACAGCGACTCGTCGGCGTAGATGTTGCCCACCCCTGCCACCGCCTCTTGCGCGAGCAGCACCTCCTTGATTTTCCGGGGGGTGCGAAGCGCCTGCTGGAAGCGCGCCAGGGTGAAATCATCTGAAAGCGGCTCGGGCCCCATGCGGCGCAGCAGGTCAATCTCGCGGTAGTCACCCGCCTCCACCACCCACCACTTCCCAAAGCGCCGGGGGTCGGTGTAGTAGAGGGTTTGGTGGGGCAGGTGCAGGGTGACCCGGGTATGGCGGTGCGGCTCGAAGCGAAAGCCCCCGGTCATACCCAGGTGCACGATGAGTTCCAGATTCTTGTCCAGGTGCAGGATCAGGTACTTGCCCCGGCGGGAAGTACCCAGCACCCTGCGCCCTTCGGCTCGCTCGGTGTTGCGGTAGCGGGCGGGGTCTTGGTGCTGGAGTTGTTGGATGCACTGGCCCAGCAGGTAGGGCTCGAGAATGCGCCGGGTGGTCTCGACTTCGGGGAGTTCGGGCATGGCCGCATACAGTTATACCAATCCTTAGCCGGGGCGACCTTGTCGCGCATGACCAAGAGTCTTTTAGCGATATTCTTCGATCCGTATTGAGATGGCCCATTGTTCGGGCACGCCTCTCCCCTATGGCACGTTAGCCAGAATACACTGTGCAGCCCAGGTCTTCTCTAAACTGCTGGCTGGCTATGATTACGATGTACACAACCTCCTGGTGCCCCGACTGCCACGCCGCCAAACAAGCCCTTGCAACCCTCGGTCTGCCCTTCCAGGAAATCAATATCGAGCAAGACCCCAGCGCAGCCGAGCTGGTGATGAAGGTCAACAACGGTAAGCGCAGTGTGCCCACCCTGGTGTATGGCGAGCACGCCGCTTCGATGAGCCGCTTCTCCATCAGCAAGCTCAGGGCCTGGATCGAGCAGGTTGGCCTTCAATCAGGCCAGCAATAAACGAACACCGCCTTCTTTTTTAGCGAAGCAGGCAACACGTTAGCTTTTCCTCGCGGCTTCTACCGCGTTACGAAAAAATTCGTATGCCTCCACTTTGGCGGCCGATTGGGTCAGGGCTGCTGGAGCAATGCGGTAGGAGGTAACTTCCAGATCGATCAGGCCGCTCTCGGCACTGCTGGTCAGACGAACGCTGGCCCCGGCAGGTACCCGGAACCAGACATCAAGTTCTTCTTGTAGTGGCAGCAACAGCGCATTATCGGCTAAGGCCCCAGCCTGGATGCCGGAAAGGAAAATGACGCGGGCTTCGCGGGGCTCCTGAATCTCGAGCATGAGGGGTGCGGCGCGACCCGAAATACCAACCCCCAGCGGGTTTTCTACGTAGGCGTTACCCTTGAGGTGCAGCAACGAAGCTTCGTCGTGTGCAGCCCAGATAATACCCGAGGTTGTGCTGAGGGAGGGGGTACGTGCCCAGCGTACATGGCGTCCGTCTACCTCAAAGCCCTGACCAAAGCGGGCCTCCTCCAGTAACGCCAGCTCGCTGCCTTTAGCCACTTCACTGGTACTGGGCTTCATTGGCAGGGCTTCATTCATGCCCAACCAGGCCTTGAGGCCGTAGCGCGTCCAGCCGGGTAGCGTATTGACAAAGGTACCCCAGTCGGCGGTGTCTCCAGCCATCAGGCGGTGGTAAGCCTCGGCCATGCGCTGCTCCTCCATTGCACACTGCAGGGCAGCCTGACGGTGATACTGCTGGCGTCGGCCTGGCTGCAACCCCAGGTACAGCACCCGACGGCTGGCATCGTCGGAGAACTGCCACTGTCCCGCATAAACCAACCAACCCCGGCGCTCGAGTTCATCCAGGTAGGGCGTGGCCTCGAGGGCATCCAGCAGGCCCTGGCTGTAGGGGCCGGGATGTACCGATAGGCGCTCCAGGGCCAGCCGGGCCTCCAGCGATAGCATCCGGGCCTCGAGCTGCACCTGGGCCCGCACCCGTTGGGGCAGGGGCATCTCGGTGCCGTTGTGAGGCACAGCCAGCAGCTCCCGCAGGTGACCGGGCGAGCCCCCTGAGGCCAAAAACAGCCGCGCCGCCTGCGCAAAAGGAAGATTTGAGAGCATGGAAGCCCGGGCCTCTGCCCAGGATAGGGGGGGTAAGGCGATATAGCGGGTGCGCTCGGCGGGGTAGTGGCTCCTGAGTTCCAGGATGAGCTTGGGGTCTTCACCGTAAGAGGAGCGTTCCACCACCCACAGCCCGTCCCGGTCGGTAAGGATGCGCTCTATCGAGACATCTGTATAGGGGGGGCGCAGGTAGTGCAGGGCCTTACCGCCACCTCGAGGGCCTTCCAGAAAGGGCATCCCCAGAGCTTTGGCCAGGGCCTGAGCAAAGGCCGTGCGTCCAGAACCAGGCCGTCCGGTCAGAATCAGCACCGAGGGCAAAATGATCTGCGAGGCCACCTCTTGTACCAAACGCTCGCGCCCCACCGTACCGGAGCTGCTGGCCATGAGCTGTGAGCGCTGGCCCTCGAGCCAGGCCCTAAACTCCACCGAAATCTCTTCCAGCCCCTCCATGGGCGCGCCCGGCGCAGGGGTGCGATCCAGGGTAATAAAAGGTGGAAGTTGTAGGGGGTCTTCCCCGGCTTTGAACAAGGTATACCCCAAAGGGGCCAAAGCCTGTCCCAGGCGGTGCAGCTCAACCCGCAGGTTCTGCGAGGCTGCCGAATGACCCCAGAGCAGGTCGGCCAGTACTTCGCGCCGGGTAGCCCCTTCCAGGGCGAGGTAATACAAAATGGCCAAACCCTTGCGCTGGAGCTTCAGTTCGCGCCCCTGGTATTCCAGTCGGGCCGGGCCCCATAGCTTAAGTTGGATGGATCCTCCAGGTTTATTCATGCACTCGCTCCTTGCAAATCCCTTGGGGGCCCAGGTAATACGGGCGCATAGCCCAAAACCCGGTAGCGAAAATCCCGGCGCAAAGACCATGCCGGCTACAACCGCAGATTGTGCGGGGTACTATGAGGGCATTAGAATATACCGCCAAGGCCAAATCTGCGCGGGGTTGTTTTCGCAAGCCCTGCCAGAAAACAGATACCACCAGATGGCTCGAGCCATCTTGCTTGGTCGTTTGTTTCTTACCTCCTTTTCTCAAGGCGTGAACTCCTTCGTTAAACCTCTCATGCAGGGTAACACGGTGAAAACCAATCCCGTGTGCAAAATGCACATCCACGTAACACCTCTGTCCTGATAGAGGGATTAGGCGTTAAGCTTAGCCCGTGCCCAGTTGTGATGAATAAACCTAAGCAACGCACCTGGCCGTGAAACAATCCAGCGAGTATGCCGCTGATAAAAATTTTGCTTCTTCTGGCAACCTTCGGTTTTGTCCTGGCGCAAAACCCCAGCTGGCCGCCCCGGCTCGAGCCAGGACAGGTCTGGAACTTCAGCCTCGAGGCCCAGGGTCAGCGCTTCACCTGGAACGTGCGGCTGGGCACTGCCCAGGGTGGGGTCTTTGAGGCCCAGGCCCAGGGCGTGGACACCCGGCCCGCCCAGGTCGTCTATTTTGCCGACACCCTGCCCGGTACCAGCTACAAAAACGTGCTGGTTTTCGACTTTAAGGCCCCCACCACAGCCTCGAGCTTCGCTTCGCCCTTTACCTGTATCATTCAGCCCGACGGCAAGGGAACGGTCGTGCTGGCCGGCGTGCCCTGCAGCGCCAGCCTGGGCAGCGCCAGCAGCGGTACTTCAGGTGCCGCCGGAGCCCCCACCTGGCTCAAAGAAGCCCGCAAAGAGCCGGTAATGGGTCAGGTCTGGCGGCTCGAGGCGTTTAATGTAGCCTGGAACCTTGCCTTCAGTAAAGCCGAGAGCAACGGGTTTTCCGGCACTGCCACAATCGTGGAGAACCGCAGCGGCAACCCGCTCCCTGCCGACTGGGCTTTTCGTCTGACTTATGTGGGCCGCACAGTGCGTCTGGATATTTCCGTGGGGCAGGCCCTCATCGCCTGTCTGCTGGAAGAGCAGTACCAGAACGCCGTCAACGGCGCCCTGCGCGGGGAGGCCAACCTGTACAGCCAGGGGCAGTCCGGCAGCCGGGGCGAAAGTGGTTGTCGGGTGGTGCTTCACGCCCAGTAACGTTACATAATCTCGGGGGCTTCCAGGCCCAGCAGGCCCAGGCCCTGCTTGAGGGTCTGGCGCAGGGCTTTGACCAGTTCCAGCCGCACCCCGCGCAGCCCCGGGGGCGCGGTGAGCACCGGGGTGGCCGGCCGGCCATCGGGGGTTTTGGCATTGTAGAAGCTGCTCCAGGCCGCGGCCAGCTCGAGCAGGTACTGGGCCACGATGTGCGGGGCTTTGTTACGGGCGGCATCCTGCACGGCCTCGGGGAAGCGCAGCAGGGTCTTGGCCAGGGCCACCTCGTAAGGCGTGGCCTGGGTGAAGTCGGGGGCTTCCTGGATAACCCCTTGCTCCTCGGCTTTGCGCAGGATCGAGCCTGCGCGGGCGTAGGCGTACTGGATATAAGGGCCGGTATCCCCTTCGAAGCTCAGGGCCTGGTCGTAGCGGAAGTCGATCTGCTTTTTGGCCTCGGTTTTGAGCATGGCGAAGCGCACCGCCCCCACCCCAATCTGCTCGGCGGCTTCCTCGGGGCTGGGGTGATCGGGGTTTTTCTCGGCGATGACCGCCCGCACCCGCCTGACCGCTTCGTCCATCACCTCGTCCACCGAGACCACGATGCCCTTGCGTCCGGACATCTGCCGGCCCTCGAGCAGCACCGTCTCGTAGGCCAGATGGAAGCACTTCTCGGCCAGGTCGGGCCGTCCCTCCACCTCGAGCGAGGCCTGCACCACCCGCAGGGCGTGGCTCTGGCGGGCATCCACCACGTTGATGGTCTCGCTGGCCCCACCAAACGGCAGGGGTACGCCTTCGGGGTGGGTGCTGTACAGGGGCGCACCGCTGGGCTGGGTATCGTAGGTCACGAAGCGCAGACCCTCGAGCAAGCCCATCTTCCAGAACTGCAGGGCGATGTCCTTGGCGGTATAGGTGGAGGTGCCGTTGGAGCGGATCAGCACCAGATAGGGATCTTCCAGGCCGGGAATGAAAGCGCTGGTATCCATGACCAGAGCCCCCGCATACTTGCCCTCGGTAGGACGGGAAACGTAGGGCGAGCCTTCCAGGATTTTCATGGCCTTGCCCAGCAGCCCTTCCCGCACGATGTCGGACTCCCAGACCAGGGCGTTGTACTCGGCGCCCAGGCGGTACATGGTTTGCAGTTGGGCCCGCAGAATTTTGTCTACCGCGTCGCGCAGCTCGCCCGCCTCCAGGCGGTGGAGGGTGGCCTGCACGCCCTGTTCGATGCGGGCTTTTTGCTCCGGATCCTCCATGGCCTGGTGCAGCCGCACATAGGCCTCCCCCACCCAGTGGTCGTATTTGGTCTGGGCGGGGGCTTCCGTAAGGCCAAAATACTGCAAAGCATACAGGCTCTCGGCGGCCTGCCGCCCGGTGTCGTCGATGTAGTTCATTACCTCTACGTCGCGGCCCACAAAGCGCAGTATGCGCGCCAGCGAATCCCCCAGGCAGATGTTGCGCAGGTGTCCAACGTGCAGCTCTTTGTTGGGGTTGACCGAGGTGTGCTCGAGCAGCACCTTACCCGCGGCCCTGGGAAACGGCGCAATGGGCAGGGTGGCCGCCTGCACCAGAAAGGCCGGCTCGAGTTCGAAATTTAAGTAGCCCCCCACCACAAAGGGGCGCCGAACCCAGGCGGGGAGCTGGATGTTCTGGAGCAGGTCGGCGGCGATCTGGGGCGGGGCTTTCCGCAGGGTGCGGGCCAGGCTCATGGCGACCGGCGTGCCGTAGTCGCCTTCCTTGTCCGGCGGGGTTTCCTGCACGACAATTTCGGGCCACTCCTGCAGGCCCAGGGCCTCCAGGGCCTGGGCGATGGCGGCTTTGAGCTGGGACTTAATCTCGGGGCGAGATGCTAGCACCGAAATAGGATAACAGAAAGATTCCCCTGGGCTGCCCCACACAGTAGGATGAGCCCGTGAAACCAATCGAGTACCTACAGCCCCAACTTCCGGCCATCCTGCAAGACCTCGAGGCCATCGTAACCCTCGAGGCCCCCTCCCACGACCTGCCCGGCCTGGCTAAAGTGGCCGACTGGATTGCGGCACAGTTTGGGCCTTTGGGAAGCCTCGAGCGCGAAGAAACCCCCAACGGCCCGCTGCTAAGGGTGCGCATCCCGGGCGCAGGCAAAAAAGTGCTGGTGCTGTGCCATTTCGACACCGTGCACCCGGTGGGGGCTTTTGCCGTGCCCTGGAAGATTGAAGGCGACCGGGCCTACGGCCCCGGCATCTACGATATGAAGGGCAACATCGTACAGCTCCTGTGGGCCTTGCGCACCAACCGGGCCCTGGGGCTGGGCCTACCCACCCTCGAGCTGCTCTTCACCCCCGACGAAGAGGTGGGCTCCATGGCTTCCCGCGCGGCTATCGAGGCCGGTGCGCTGCGCAACGATCTGGTGCTGGTGCTGGAAGCCCCCATGGGCAACGGCGACCTCAAGGTAGCCCGCAAAGGGGTGGGCCAGTACCGCCTCACCGCCCACGGCAAACCCGCCCACCAGGGCGTCGAGCCCGAGAAAGGGATCAACGCCATCGTCGAGCTGGCCCACCAGGTACTCAAAGTTGTGGCCCTGCAGGACTGGGAGCAGGGCACCACCCTGGGGCCCAATGTGATCAAGGGGGGCACCACCAGCAACGTGGTGGCGGCCACCGCCTGGGTGGAGATCGACCTGCGGGTCTGGACGATGGCCGAGGCGGAGCGCGTCGAAAAGGCGCTCAAGGCCCTGGAGCCGGTGCTACCGGGTGCTACCCTCTCGGTGGAGGGCGGCCTGAACCGCCCCCCCATGGAGCCCAGCCCGGCCTCGCTCGAGCTCTTCGAGATGGCCCGGCGCATCGGGGCTGAACTGGGCTTGCAGCTCGGCCCTGGGCGGGTCGGGGGCGGCTCCGACGGCAACTTTACCGCCGCCCTGGGCGTGCCCACCCTGGACGGGCTGGGCCTGTTCGGGGAAGCCGCTCACCAGCTCAGCGAGAATGTCTACATCCCCCAAATACCAGCCCGCACCGCCCTGCTTTGCGGTATTTTGCAGGAACTATCCCAATGAAACTATCCCCCAACGCCCTAAAAGTACAGGAAGCCCTGAACCAGCGGGGCTTTGCCCACCTGCAGGTGCAGGAGCTATCGGCCTCTACCCGCACCGCCCAGGAAGCCGCCGCGGCGGTGGGCTGTGCGGTGGGCCAGATCGTCAAGTCGCTGGTTTTTCGGGGGGCCAGGAGCGGCAGGCCCTACCTGCTCCTGGTCTCGGGGGCCAACCGGGTGGATGTGATGCGGCTCGAGGCCCCTCTAGGGGAAAAGCTGGAAAAGCCCGATGCCGAGTATGTGCGACAGGTCACCGGCTTTGCCATCGGCGGGGTGCCGCCCGTTGGTCACGCCCAGGCCCTCGAGGCCCTCATCGACCCCGACCTGCTCCAGTACGAGCGTATCTACGCAGCTGCTGGAACCCCTTTTGCGCTGTTTGGCCTCTCGCCAGAAGAACTGCTGGCCCTCACCGGAGGCCGCGTGGTGGCCCTGAAGAGCGACTAAACCCAGCTCACCGCCCCAAAGGTGTCCTCCCGGCGGGGGCTGGTAGAAAACATCACCACCGGGGTCTGGGTAAAGTCTTCGACCAGTTCGATAAACTGCTTCAGGCTAGCCGGCAGCTCCTCCCGGCTGCGGATGCCGCTCAGGTCGCCCCAGCCGGGAATTTCCACATACTTTACGCTGCCGTCCGGGCGGTGCTCCACACCCACCTTGACCACTGGAAAGCCCGAGAGCACGTCGAGCTTGGTGAGCACCAGGCCATCAAAGCCGTTCACCTCGCAAGCGTACTTGAGCAGCACCAGGTCGAGCCAGCCGGTGCGCCGGGCCCGCCCGGTGGTCACGCCAAACTCGCCCCCTTTCTGCCGTAAATACTCGTCCTCCTCGCCAAAAAGCTCGGTGGGGAAAGGGCCGTTGCCCACCCGGGTGGCGTAGGCCTTGGCTACCCCATAGACCTTGTTGATGGCCTTGTGGTTCACGCCTGCGCCCACAATAATTCCCCCCACCGTGGGGTGCGAGCTGGTCACGTAGGGGTAGTCGCCGTAGTTGAGGTCAAGCAGGGTGGCCTGGGCCCCCTCAAACAGCACTTTCTTGCCCTGTTTGATGGCCTCCCGCAGCAGGTGGCCGGTGTCGGTGATGTGCGGAGCGAGGATCTCGCGCATCTGGTAAAGATCGGCCAGGGCTTTTTCGGGGGTATCCCAGCCCGCTTCACGGGTCGAGTTGGGTTTCTCGGTAAGCAGGGTTTCGACCCGTTCTTTGAGCACCGCCTCGTTGAGCAGATCCCCGGCGCGGATACCCACCCGCCGGGCCCGGTCGGAGTAGGCCGGGCCGATGCCGCGTCGGGTGGTGCCCACAAAGTTGTTGCGGGCTTCCACGGCCTTGTGATGGGGTAGCACCAGGTGGGCCTTGTCCGAGACCAGCACCCTGGGGTTCAGGCCCTCGGCCCGGATGTTCTGCATCTCCTCGGCAAAGCGGTAGGCATCGATCACCATCCCGTCCCCCAGCACGTTGGTGGCCTGGGGGTGAATAACCCCGGTGGGCAGGAGGTTCAGCTTGAAGGTTTTGCCCTGGGCCACCACGGTATGCCCCGCATTGGCCCCCCCCTGGTAACGCACCACAAAATCGGCGTCTTCTGCGAGGGCATCGGTTACTTTGCCTTTTCCTTCGTCACCCCACTGGGCTCCAATAATGGCGATTCCTGGCACGGGTATAGCCTATAGCCAAAAGCCCAAAGCGAAAAGCCCAGCCCCCTACAAGCCTGGCAGCACCAGACTGAGATAAAACCTCGGCCCCGGCTCCCCAAAACCCTGCGCGCCGCCCAGGGCCACGCTACCGCCCGGCGCCAGATAAAACAGCGTCAGGCCCAGGCGCAGCTCGGCCCCCAGCGAAAAGCGCGTCTGGCTCAGGTTCAGCGGCGAACCGGCGGCCCCTGCGTCCAGGAAAACCGAGAGGCTCAGGTCGTCGAAGAACAGCGGCCAGTTGCCCAGGCCGCGCTCGAGGCTCCAGGGGGGGAGGCGGTACTCGAGCGAGCCCACCAGCGCCTGCTGCCCCCGAAGCTGGCCCGGCGCAAAACCCCGCACCGCCAGCAGCGGCTGGCCCCCGGCCACCAGGGGCCAGGCCCCCAGGTCGAAGCCATCCAAAGCCAGCGGCGAGGTGGTGAAACCGCCCCCCACCCGCAGCCCGATCACGTACGAAGCCTCCAGCGGCAGGCGGAACTGGAAGCCCAGCGCCCCCTGCACGCGGTAGCGCCAGTCCGGGCTGCCCTCGCGCGTGAAGGCCGTCCCCACCGCGCTCAGGCTGCTCCTCGAGCGGAACAGGTCGCTGGCGGTGGTGCTGGCACCGCTCAAGCGAACCGAAAAGGCATGGGTAACGGTGTTCTGGTTGGGGTCGAGGGCGGGCTCGAGCACGTCCGACCGCACGTACTGCAGGCCCAGGCTGCCCTGTGGCGACCAGAACGAGGCGCCCACCGCCTGGGCGCTGTCCCGGCCTGCCCCCACCGCCTGCAACACCAGCGGGAAGCCCAGCCCGGTGTACTGGTAGGCCAGGTTGTAGAACACCCCCCGCAAACTGCTGTCGAAACCGGCCCCTACCGCATAGGCATGGAGGCCCACCGGGTCGGAGGCCGCAAACGAAACCCCCAGGCCAAACCCCTCCACCCCCACCCCGGCGATGGGCAGCCAGTACAGCGGGCGCAGGTAGTGGAAGGGGTTGTAGGGCTCACCGTTGGCGGCCTCGGCGGGCTTGAACGCGGGCAGGGGTTCGCGCGGTAGCTCCACCCGTTTCCAGGCGCTGGGGTTGTAGGGCAACTGGTAGAGGTTGTAACCGGTCTCGTCGTAGCCGGAGAAGATGATCTGCTGCTTGCTGTGTGAAAAAGTGGGCTGGAAGGCTCCGGTGAGCAGGTTGGTCACCTGGAAGACCGCCCCGTCCTCGAGGCGGTAGGCGTACAGGTTGTAGACCCGGTGCACATCGCTGCTGTAGATCACGTAGCGCCCATCGGGGCTGAAAACCGGATCGCTATCCACGTTCCTGTCCTGGGTCAGGGGCGCAAGGGCCCCGGTTTCCAGGGTGTAGCGGTAGAGGTCTTGAAAACCGCCGCGCCGCAGCAGCGCAAGCACCAGCGAGTGGCCGTCCGGGGCCACTGCAAACGAATGAATCACCCCGTCCTGGTAGGGGAAGCGCCGCAGGGGCTGAATACGGCCCAGCTCAATGAAATAGCGGGCCAGCTCGGTGGAGCCGTCGGGGGTGTTTTTGGCTAAAAAGATGCTCTTGCCGTCGGGTGCGTAGCGGGCGTAGTAGACCCGCTCGCCCTGGGTCAGGCGCTGGACGCGGCCCTCGAGGCGGTCGTACTGGTAAAGGTCGCTCGCCACAAAGTAAGGGCTGGTCGCGCTGCTGGCGGTAAAGAGCAGGTAGCGCCCGTCGGGCGACCACTCTGGATGCTGGGCCGGGCCGTTCAGCAGCTCGCGTTCGTTCTCGTTGACGATGATGCGCAGGCCGCTGCGCAGCGGCGAGGCGTGCGCATACACCAGGCCGTTGGCCGAATCCGCCGGGCCCTCGCTAGAAAACCCCAGGGTGCTAAGCTTTTGCGCCGGGGTCAGGCCCTCGGCGCGGATGCGGGCGATCTCGCCCTCGAACTGGCCGGGCAGCCAGCGCACAAACCCGGCGTAAATCTGGTCGAGCGAGACCCCAAAGGCCTTCAGGAAGGGCTCGTTGAAGTCCTTGAAGGCCAGCATCCCGGCGTTGGCCTCGGTGAAGCGCCGGTAGGCGTCCTCGCCAAAGCGCACCTCGAGGTACTGCACCAGCCAGGCGCTGTAGTTGTAGACCAGCAACCCCAGGTAGGGCCAGGTGGATCGGCTGTAGGCCTGGCGAATCTCGTCGAGGCTGGGGAACCGGCCCGAAAGCACCATCTGGCGCAGCATCATGCGGGTGGTGGCGTCGTTCAGGCGCGACTCGCCCAGCTTCTTGTGTTTGAGATAAAGCACCGTGCCCTCCACGAAGGGAAAGGGCTTAACCGCGCTCTGGGCCGGCAGTTGCCCGAAGATGCGGGTACGGTCTTTAAGGGGGCCGCGCACCTGGGAGAGGTCGAAGATGTGGGCAATCTCGTGGAAAATCACCGTCTCCCACCAGGAGGAAAGCCGGGGGTTGAACAAGTCCGAGCTGCGGAACTGCCCGGTAAAGATGCCCACCAGGTTGTTGGCGGGGCTGGCAAAGCCGTTGAGGGTATCCCCCACGTCCGAGAGCACGATGCTGATGCGCCCCGGTGGCGGCTCGAAGTCGTCTACCAGCAACGCGTAGGCTTTTTCGGCGTAGATAGCGGCCTCGGTAGCTACGCGCTCGAGGCCGCTGTGGTAGTGGATGTCGAAGTGCTCGGTACGCACCGTAAACCAGCGCTGGGTGGGGTCGAACTGGGCCAGGGCCAGCGAACAAACCAGCAAAACAACCGCCAGGAAGCGCAACATTGGGCCCAGTATAGGCAATCAAGATGAAGCAAAGAAAAAAACCCTCCCGCGCGCGGGAGGGCTGGAAGCGCGGCTGGGGCTAGCGGATTACCTGCGGTACTACCCGCACCTCGCGGGTCTGTCCGTCGCGCCAGATCTTAAGGGTTACCGCTTCGCCTGGCTTTTTGGAAAGCAGTACCGCGCGCAGGTCGTTGATGTTGTTGATGGGGTTGCCATCGGCCTCGAGCAGGATGTCGCCGTTCACCCCCAGCTCAATCACCTGGCCGGTGCGAAGCTGAAGCTGCACGGTACGGGTGGCGGCTCGCAGCCCGGCCCGCTCGGCAGGGCTGCCCCGCTCCACCTGCTGGATCATCAGGCCGGTATCGGGCAGGCGGTTCTGCCGACGGATGTTCTCGGGGTACTCGCCCATCGAGAGAACCGAAAGGGTCACGCCCAGGCGGGGCCGGGAGCGCACGATCTCTTCGGCGGTAATGTCCTTGCCGGCCTTGAGGTCGTTCAGGTACTGCTTGGCCAGGTTGATGGGGATGGCGAAGCCAATGCCCGCCGACTGCGCAGCCCCAAAGGCCCCCGCCGAGCTGTAGATGAAGGTGTTGATTCCGATCACCTCGCCGCGGGAGTTGAGCAGCGGCCCGCCCGAGTTGCCGGGGTTGATGGCCGCGTCGGTCTGAATGACCGTGGGCACGAAGGCCCCTTTACCGTCGCCGCTGCCGTCGTTGGGGTTGCGCCTTATGGCCGAGACGATGCCCTCGGTCACGGTGAACTCGAGGCCAAAGGGGTTGCCCATGGCAATGGCCTTCTGCCCTACCCGCACCTGGTCGGAGTCGGCGAGGCGCATGGGCTTGAGCTTATCGCGCGGGGCCTGCACCCGGATCAGGGCCATGTCCAGGGGCTCGGCCCGGCCTATCACCCGCGCCGGGTAGCTCTTGGGGTCGTTGTGGAAGCGCACGGTGATCTGGTCGGCTCCTTCGATCACGTGGTAGTTGGTGAGAATCAGCCCGTCCTGGTCGAGCACGAAGCCCGAACCCGTACCCTCCTGGGGCTGGGGCTGCAGGAAGGGCGCAAAGAAGCCGAAATCGTTGCTCACCCTGGGGGTGGCCCGCACCGCCACGAACACCACCCCATCACCGGTGCGCTGGACGATGTCAATGGTATTGCGTTCATTTTCCAGAAAAGCGCGGTTCTGGTCGAAAGACTGCGCCTGGGCCTGCACCTGCGGCTCGCTCGAGGCCGGCAGGGGGCTCTGGCTCTTGCTCAGGTTGAACCATAGCACCCCCCCGCCCACCATCAGCAACAGACCCAGGAGAATGGAAGAATTTCTCATGTACATCTCAAAAACCTCCTGGTTATAGTGTAGCGAAACTCGGTGAAGACGGCATGAAGGGCAATTATGAAAACACCACCGTCTTGTTGCCGTACACGATGATGCGGTCTTCCAGGTGCCACTGCACCGCTCGAGCCAGCACGTTGCGCTCGAGGTCGCGCCCCAGCCGCACCAGGTCGGCCACGTCGTGCCGGTGCGAGACCCGGGCCACGTCCTGCTCGATAATGGGGCCCTGATCCAGTTCTTCGGTCACGTAGTGGGCGGTGGCCCCGATGATCTTCACGCCCCGCATATAGGCCTGCTTGTAGGGATTGGCCCCCACAAAGGCCGGAAGGAAGGAATGGTGGATGTTGATGATGCGGTGGGGGTAGCGGGCCACAAACTGCGGGGTGAGAATCTGCATGTAGCGGGCCAGCACCACCAGGTCGGTATCCCCCAGCAGGTGCAGGATCTGCGCCTCGGCCTCTTCTTTGCGGTCTTTCTCCACCGGCACGTGATGGTAGGGGATGCCAAAGCGCTCCACCTCGGGCCGCAGGTCGGGGTGGTTGGAGATGACCTGGGTGATGGTACAGGGCAGTTCGCGGTTGCTGTGCCGCCAGAGGAGCTCCAGCAGGGCGTGGTCGTATTTGGAGACCAGGATGGCTACTTTCTTGAGGTCGGCGGCGTAGGCGATGCGCCAGTTCATCTCAAAGCGGGCCGCCACCCGCTCGGCAAAGGCTTTCTCGAGGATTTCCCGCGATACATCGAGGTGCGGCGTCTGGAACTCCAGCCGCATGAAGAAGAGCCCCCCCTCGGGGTCGGTGGAGTGCTGGTCGAGCGCGGTGATGTTGGCCCCGTGGTTGAAGAGGAAATTCGAGACCGCCGCCACAATGCCGGGCCGGTCGGGGCAGGTAATCAGAAGCCGTGCAGTGGTATCCGACTGCATATCTGCCACAGGCTAAAGGCTAGGGCCTCTAAATCTCAAGCTGCCTGCGTGCGCCGCGTCCTAAAAACTCCACAGAAAAACCCACCTGTGCCACAGGTGGGCCCTGACCGATCAGGTTTGCTTACGGCCGGACGCTGGCGTTGTAGCGGGCGAGCACCTGATCGGCCCGCTGCTTGGCCTCGTCGAGGGCCTGCTGGGCCGGCTTGCCCCGCAGGGCCTCCTCGATGGCCGACTGTACAATCTGGCGGATCTCGGTGAAGCCGCCCATCAAGCAGCCCGCCGAAGCGGTGTTGACCTTGGAGGTCTCGAGCTGCCGTACCGCGGTGGTGTAGTTGGGCTGGCGCACATAGGCCTGGCGCACGCTGGGCAGCTCGGTCACCCCTTTGACCACCGGGAAGTAGCCGGTGGCAATAATCCATTTGGCCTGGGTCTCGGGGCGCAGCAGGAAGCGGATGAACTCCCACGAGGCCGCGTTTTGCTCGTCGCTGAAACCACGGATCAGGTAGACCGCCGCCCCGCCGATGGCCGTACCGTTGCGCTCGCGCAGGTAGGGGTAGAAGGCGGTGCGTACCGGGAAGCGGTTGCCCACCTGGCGCAGCACCCCGGTAAGGGAGGCCGTGGAGTACACCGCGATGGCCGCGTTGCCCTGGGCAAACAGGCTCTGGCTGTCGGCCCAGTTGCGCCCGGTGTTGGCCGCCACCCCTTCCCGTACCAGGCGGGCCCAGGTGTCCAGGAAGGCCACCGCCGCCGGGTTGTTGAAGGTCACCTCGGTGGCCCGGGCTTTGCGGCCGTTCTCGTTGTTGCAGAAGTACTGGCCGGAGTTGTAGCTGAACTGCTCCATGAACCAGCTATCTATGGGGATGGAGAGGCCGTAGCGGGTGGTCTTGCCAGAGGCATCTTTGATGGTCAGCATGCGCGCGGCGGCCTCGAGGTCGGCCAGGCTCCAGGTGTTGCGGTAGGGGATGCCGGCCTGCTCTAGGGCCTGGGCGTTGAAGTAGAGGATGGGGTTGGAGCTGTTGAAGGCCAGCCCATACAGCTTCCCGTCCACGGTGTAGTAGTTACGGGGCTGGCTGACAAACTGGGAGAGGTCGAAGTTGTTGGCGCGGGCCAGGTCTTCGAGGGGCAACACCGCACCCGAGTCGGCCATGAACCGGGCCCCGATATCGTAGACCTGGATCACGTTGGGGCGGCCCTGTCCCCCAGCCTGCAAAGCGGCCCGCAGCTTGTTGAGGCCGTCGTCGTAGGAGCCCACGAACTGGCTGCGCACCGTGACCCGGTTCTGCGCGGCGTTAAAGTCCTTGACCAGGGCCTCGGTGGCCTCGCCCAGCACCCCGCCCATGGAGTGCCAGAAGTCGATGGTGATGCGCTGCTGGGCCAGCCCCAGCCCCCCCAGTGCGATGCCTGCCAGAATCAACCAAAGTCTGAGCATATCTGCCTCCTAGCGTTATCCCTTTAGCCCACCCAGCGCGATGCCCCGGATAAAGGCCCGCTGGGCCAGCAGAAAGGCCAGCAAAGTGGGCAGCAGCACCAGCACCGCTGCCGCCGCCACCACGTTCCAGCTCGAGACCTCCACGCTCTGCACCTGAGCGATGGCGATCTGCACGGTTTTCATCTCATTCTGGTTGATCACCACCAGCGGCCAGAGGTACATGTTCCAGGCCCCCAGAAAGCTCAGCGCCCCCAGGGCCCCCAGGGCCGGGGCGGCCAGGGGCAGGGCCACGTACCAGAGCGTCCGCAGGTGGCCGGCCCCGTCGATCCGCGCGGCATCGAAGAGATCCTGGGGCAGGCTTTTGATGAACTGCCGCATCAGGAAGATGCCCAGCGGCGAGGCCAGAAAAGGCACAATCAGCGCCCAGTAGCTATTGATCCAGCCCAGCTCCTGTACCAGCAGGTAGCGCGGCAGGAAGGTCACCTCGTCGGGGATGAGCAGGAGTCCCACCACAAAGCCAAACAAGAGGCTCTGCCCGGCAAAGCGAACCCGGGCCAGGGCATACCCCAGGGTGGCTGAGGTCAGCAGCACCCCTAAAGTGATGGCCAGCGAGACCCCCAGGCTGTTGAGCAGGTAGCGCAGGATGGGGTGTTTGGCCAGGGCTTCCCGGTAGGCCTCGAGGGTGGGCTGGGGGGGCAGCAGGCCCGGGGTGAAGAGGTCGGCTTCGGTACGAAAACTGGCCGAGACCAGGCTCAAGAGCGGCAACACCAAAAGCCAGGCGTAGACCCCCAGGAGCAGGTAAAACAACGGGCGGGCCAACCAGCGGGGCAGGCTACTCATAGTGCACCCTCCGGCCCAGGCCGCGGAACTGCAGCGCGGCCAGCAAAAGCAGAACCAAGAACAGCGCCACCGACTGCGCCGCCGCATAGCTAAAGCGGAAGTTGAAGAAGGCGTCCTGGTAGATGCGGTAAATCCAGACCGTGGTGCTCTCCATGGGGCCGCCGCGGGTCAGCAGGTGGATCTGGCCGAAGGCGGTCAGGCTGGTGAGCACCGTCAGCAGGGCCACCAGAAACAGGGTGGGCGAGAGCATGGGAAGGGTGATGTGCCAGAACTGCCTCCAGGCTCCGGCCCCATCAATCCGGGCCGCCTCGTAGAGGTCTTCGGGGATCTGCTGGAGCCCCGCGGTCAAGAGGATGGCGGTAAAGCCCACCCCGGCCCAGGCGGTGACAATCGCCAGGGTGGGCAGGGCCAGCTCAGGGCTGGTTAGCCAGGGCTGGGCCGGCAGGCCCACCGCCTCCAGCCAGCGGTTGACGGTCCCCCCGATGGGGTGCAGATACCAGCCCCAGGCCACCGCCGCTACCGCGGTCGGCACCGCCGTGGTAAGGAAAAACAGGGTGCGAAACAGCGCCACGCCGGGAAAGGGCCGCGCCACCATCAGCGCCGCCAGCAGCCCCAGCAAAAGCTGTACCGGAACCACGATGGCCGCAAACAGGAAGGTAGCCCCCACCGCGCGCCAGAAAGCCGGGTCGCGCAGCATCTCGGCGTAGTTGGCCAGGCCCACCCAGTCCCGCTCGGTGCCCAGAAGGTTCTCGCGGTGAAAGGAGAGCCAGAAGGCGTTGAGGGTGGGCCAGACGGTGAATACCAGCAGCAGGAGCAGGGCTGGAAGCAGCAGCAGGGCCACCTCGAGGCCCTCGCCCAGCTGCCCTATCCGGCGCGTTGGGATGGAATTTTGCAGGTTTCTCTCGGAGTTTTTGGCATTAATCATGACCGCACCCAAAAGAATCCGCCAGCAATTTCAAAAAATCATCAGCCGCGGGCTTACAATCTGCTGACCATGCGGCTTAGCAGGCCAGCCCCTGGGCTACCAGCCATTGAGCGGCCACGGGCAGTTGCTCGTGCCGCACCTCCAGGATGAGGCGGGGTTGGCCCTGGAGGGGCTGGAGGGCCGCAAACAGGGCCCGCCAGTTGACCCCGCCCTGGCCGGGGCTCCAGTGGCGATCCAGCAGGCCGTCGTTGTCCTGCAGGTGCAGGTGGGCCAGCAGCGGGCCAGCTTCTTTGACCCACTGGTCGGGTGCAGGGCCCCCGAGCTGCTGCATCAGGTGGGCGTGGCCCACGTCCAGGCTCATACGCACGTGCTCGGAGCCAAACGACTGCACCAGGGTGCGCAGGGGCTGCGGGTTGGTATCGCGGATGTTCTCGATGACCAGCACCAACCCCAGGTTGCGGGCCAGCGGTAGCACGGTCTGGAGGGTGTCGTGCACCCACTCGATCTCGCGCTCGAGGCCGTTGCCGGGCGTATGCGCCATCTGGGGGTGGCCGAAAAATAAAAAAGGACTGTGAATGACCATATGGCTGGCCCCCAGGTCGGCGGCCAACTCCAGGGCCCGCCGGTAGCGCTCGGCGATCATCCGCCGCACAAAGGGGTCGAAGGAGGCCATCCAGAGGCCGTCGTAAGGGCCGTGAATCCCCAGTCGCCCGGTGTAGCCGTCCAGGGCCTGCCGGGCCTGGGCCACCAGGGGCTGCCAGTCGCCGTCCAGCACCTCCGGGCGCACCGCATCCTGTAGCTCGAGGTCGCGCCCCCCGTGCTCCAGAAGCCAGGGGCGAAACTCGGGCAGGCGTTCGATGGGCAGGGCTAAACCGAGCACGGGCAGGGAAGGTTTCATACCTACGCAAATCTAGGCTCCCTCTGTCAGCCCCACATCAGGCAGGGGCCATTGACCGGCGCTTCCCCAGCCGCGCCGCCCCTTCTACGAAAAGTACGCAGAGGAGCCTGCGCGTCGGGAGGTCTAGGTTGTCGTAAGCCGCCAATCCCTGATCGAAGGCTTAAGCTCCACCGTCCTGTGCGCTCCGGTGTTCTCGAGCTACCACGGCCTCACCCCCGTGGGGGTCGAAGAAAGCATCCACTGCGACGACCTGACCCGCCTTGAAAAAGGCCGCCCAGCCCAGCGGGTAGGGGGATGATCATCCCCCAAAATGGCCGTGTAGTACGAGATCTAAACCGTCTCGGCCCGCTTGCGCTGGCTGGGGTCGAGCACCCGCTTGCGCAGGCGCAGGCTCTGGGGGGTTACTTCCAGAAGCTCGTCGGGGGCCAGGAATTCCAGCGCCTCTTCCAGCGAAAACCTGCGCGGGGGAATAAGCCGGATGTTCTCGTCGGAACCGGCGGCCCGCACGTTGGTGAGCTTTTTGTTGATGTTGACGTTCACGTTCAGGTCGTTGTCGCGCACGTGCTCGCCCACAATCATGCCCACGTACACCTCGGTACCGGGCTCGATGAAAAAATTGACCCGCTCCTGCAAGCGGTACAGGCTGTAGGCATAGGCCACGCCTGCCTCCATCGCCACCGCACTGCCGGTAGTACGGGTTTCCAGGCTGCCCACGTGCGGCCCGTAAGCGTGAAAGTTGTGGCTCATCACCCCCTCACCCGCGGTAAGGGTGAGGAACATGGTGCGGAAGCCGAACAGGGCACGGGCGGGCACGGTGAACTCGGCCCGGATACGCCCCGATTCCTGCTCCATGTGCACCATCTGGGCCTTGCGGCTGCCCAGGGCCTCCATCACCGGGCCGAATTTGGCCTCGGGCACGTCCACCACCAGGTACTCGTAGGGCTCTTGAATCTGGCCCTCGATCTCCTTGAACAGCACGCTGGGCTGGCCCACCGAGAACTCGAAGCCCTCGCGCCGCATGGTCTCGAGCAGCACCGACAGGTGCAGCTCGCCGCGCCCGTGCAGCTCGAAGGTATCGGGCGTGACCTCGATGACCCGCAGGGCCACGTTGGTCTCGAGCTCCTTCAACAGCCGCTCGCGGATCTGGCGGCTGGTCACGTACTTGCCCTCCCGTCCGGCGAAGGGCGAGGTGTTGGGGGTCACGGTGATGCTCACCGTGGGCTCGTCCACCGCCAGGCGGGGCAGGGCCTCGGGGGCTTCGCGGGCCGCGATGGTATCGCCAATCTCGACGCCTTCCATCCCGGCAATGGCCACGATATCGCCGGGGGTGGCCTCGTCCACCTCGAGGCGCTCCAGGCCCCGGTGGGTAAACACCGCCACCACCTTGAGGTCGCGCTGGCCGTGCTCCCCCACGATGGTCACGAACTGGTTTTTGCGCACCGTGCCGCGGTGCACCTTGCCCAGGGCAATCTTGCCCAGGAAGTTGGAGTAGTCGAGGTTGGCCACCCGAAGCTGGAAGGGGCCCTGGGCCACCTGGGGGGCTGGAATGTGCTTGAGGATGGTCTCGAAAAGGTCGGTCAGGTCGGGCTTGGGCTGGTCGCCCAGCCAGGCCGCGCCCTCGCGGCCAATGGCGTAGAGGTAGGGGAAGTCGAGCTGTTCTTCGGAAGCGCCCAGCTCGGCCATCAGGTCGAAGGTCTCGTTCAAGACCTCGTCGGGCCGGGCGTCTTTCTTGTCCACTTTGTTGATCACCACGATGGGCTTGAGGCCGGCCTCGATGGCCTTCTTGAGCACAAAGCGGGTCTGGGGCATGGGGCCCTCGGCGGCGTCCACCAGGAGCAGCACCCCATCCACCATCGAAAGCGCGCGCTCCACCTCGCCGCCAAAGTCGGCGTGGCCGGGGGTGTCCACGATGTTGATCTTTACGCCCCCCCACTCCACCGCGGTGTTCTTGGCGAGAATGGTAATGCCGCGCTCGCGCTCCAGGTCGTTGGAGTCCATAATGCGCTCGCCCCCTTCGTCGTGACGTGAGAGGGCTTTGGCCTGTTTGAGCATCGCGTCTACCAGGGTGGTCTTACCGTGGTCTACGTGCGCAATAATTGCGATGTTTCTGAGTTCCATTGTGTCTCCGGGGAAGGCTCGCGCGGCGGCGGGCAACCCTAGTAGTCTAGCCGATGCGGGCAGCTTTGTATACGTCGGGCGAACTCGGCTACAATTCGGATATGGCCGCCCGCGCCCCCCGGCCCTCCCGCCTGTCCAAGGAGGAGTGGCTCGAGCTTGAACAGCAAACCGACCAGCGCTACGAATACCTGGACGGCTTTGTGTACGCCATGGCCGGCGAAAGCCAGTTGCACAACGAGATCGTCGGCAACATTACCGAGGCGCTGCGGGCCAGGGCCAGGGCCCGAGGCTGCCATTTTGCTTTTCTCTCGGTGCGCGTGGCCATCGCCCAGCTCAACCGCTACTACTACCCCGATGTGGTGGTGAGCTGTGCCGAAGAACCACACAGCCACGAGATCCACCAGCCCTGCTTGGTGGTAGAGGTGCTGTCCAAAAGCTCGGCCGAACGTGACCGGCGCGAGAAGCTCGATGCCTACTTCAAGATTCCCACCCTCCAGACCTACCTGCTGGTCTCGCAAGAAGAACGCCGGGTGGAGGTCTACCAGAAGGCCCCGTGGAACCTTTTGTGGAGCGAGTGGATCAACGAAGGCGCCATAGAGATACCCTGCTTGGGTGAAACCCTGAGCCTGTCCCAGATCTACGCCGGGCTCGAGGTACCGGAGGTCTAGCGACGGGGCCTGTGGGCTGCCTATGCTCGGGCACATGAAAAAGACCGGCTCGTTGTGCTACCTTGAAAACTGAGCGATGGAAAAGCCACCCGGAACAAAACTCATCAACGAGGGGCCTTCCCTGCTGAGAAAAACCCGGTGGTACCGGACAAGGCGGCTTCGCCTGGTTCGAGTAGCCAGGGCCAGGTACCTGCGGCGGCTGCGCGAGACCCCGCCCTGGCAGTGGCCCGCCTTGTTCTGGCAGTACCGCCGCGAGCTGCGGGCTGCGCTCGGTCGCATCACCCCTTCGGCAGGGTCGCTGTGGCTGCTCGACCCGCTAAAGGCCCAGTAGCATATCGGCGGCCTTCTCGGCCAGCATCAGGGTAGGGATGTGGGTGTTGCCCCGCACCACCCCCGGCATCACCGAGGCGTCCACCACATACAGGTTCTCGGTGCCGTAAACCTTCAGGTTGGCGTCCACCACCTGCCCCATGCTGCAGGTTCCGGCGGGGTGGTAGAGGGTCTGGGCATAGCGGCGGATGTAGGCCTGGATCTCCCCGGCCTGCCGGGCGTGGGGCTGGCCCCGGTAGGGGTCGAAGGCTTTTTGCGCGACGATTTCGCGGGCGATCGCCACCCCGGCCTGCAAAACCTCGAGATCCTCTGGCTCGCTCAGGTAACGCGGCTGGATGAGGGGCGCGGCCTCCGGGTCGGCGCTCCTGAGGGCGATAAAGCCCCGGCTCTGGGGGGCCACCAGGGTGGGGCCGATGGTGAAAAAGTAGCCTTCCTCGCGGTCGAAGCCGTGGTTGCTGAAAAAGGCCGGCCCAAAGTGAAACTGCAGGTCGGGTGCTTGGGCCTGGGGCTGGGTGCGCAAAAAAGCCCCGGCCTCGGCGATGTTGCTTACGAACGGGCCGCGCTGGGCCAGCAGGTAGCGCAGGATGTTGGCGAGGTTCTCGGCTTTGTCCAGGCTCACGGGCTGAGTGCTGTGCCAGATGACCGGCAGGGCCAGGTGATCCCACAGGTTCTGCCCCACCGGCAGGTCTTGCCGCACCTCGAGGCCAAGGGCTTTGAGGTGGTCGGCAGGGCCGATACCTGAGAGCATCAGGAGCTGGGGGGACTGCACCGCCCCGCTCGATACGATCACCGCCCGGCGGGCCCGCACCTGCCAGCGCTGGCCCTGGTGGCGGTACTCCACCCCCACCGCTGTAGCCCCTTCAAACAGGATGCGGTGGGCCCGGGCCCCGGTCTGGGCGTCCAGGTTGGGGCGCGGCAGGGCCGGGGCCAGGTAGGCCGCGGCGGCGCTGTGCCGGGCCCCATTTTTCTGGTTGACATGGAACAGGCCCACCCCTTCCTGCTCGGGGCCGTTGAAGTCGTCGTTGCGCTTCAGGCCCCACTGCTGGGCGGCCTCGAGGAAGGCCTCGGTCAGGGGGTTGGTGTACTTACGCACCTCCACGTGCAGGGGGCCCTGGTCGCCGTGGTAGGGGGAGGGGCCCAGGGGGTGGGTCTCGAGCTTCTTGAAGTAGGGCAGCACCTCGGCAAACGACCAGCCGGGCTGCTGCCAGTCGTCGTAGTCGCGGGGGTTGCCGCGAATGACGATCATGGCGTTGATCCCGCTGCTCCCCCCCAGCCCCTTGCCCCGCGGCCAGTACAGGCTGCGCCCCTCCAGCTCGGCCTGGGGCTCGGTAAAAAAAGCCCAGTCGTAGGGCCCCTTGAACAGCCTGGGGAAGGCCGCCGGGGCCTTGCAGTACAGCCCCTGCATGGGCTCACCGGCCTCGAGCACCAGCACCGTCCGGTCGGGCTGGGCCGAGAGGCGGTTGGCCAGCACACACCCCGCTGCCCCGGCTCCTACGATAACGTAGTCGTACACTTGTCTCATCCGTCGCCATTTTAGCGCCTCCGAGTTTTGTACAGAGCGTTTGCGTGATACCGTTTCCGCTTGAATCCTTCACCGTCGGGCGTAGTCAGAGGTGAAGGATTCAAGCCGACCGAAGGGAGTAGAAAAGCATTCCGGCAGTATCGTTTAGGCTTTCAAAAGTGAACAATACTGCCGAAATGCGTATGACCGCTTTAGGGCTGTCGGATTTTTGTTGCAGCAAGCCAAACTCCCACCCGTGCCCCACCTTCCGGGCGGTTCTCGGCATGGGTTTTACCCCCCATCACCTGAGCCACAGCCGCTACTAGAGCCAAACCCAGGCCCACCCCGTCGCTCTGGTCGTTTTTAACAAAGGCTTCAAAGGCCCTGGGCAAGACTTCAGGCTGAAAGCCGGAGCCCCTATCGTCTACCCACAGCCAAACGCCCTCTTGAGCAGGCTCGATCTCCACCTTCTCCACGCCCCCGCCGTGCTTGGTGGCGTTCTGCACAAGGTTCTCTACAATAAGCGCCAGCAGATCGGGGTCGGCCTCCACCCAGCCGTCGCCCTCCACCCTAAGCCCGCGCTGTTGGAGGAAGGCGTTCAGGCTCAGCGGCTGGCCCCGCACCCGCCCCTGGCCCTCGAGGCGGGCCAGCGTCAGCAGGCCTTGCAGCAGCGACTCCATCCGGGCCGCCTCGCGCAGCGCCCCCTCGGTGGCCCGGGGCTCGCCGGGCCGGCGCTGCAAGACTTCCAGATACCCCTTGAGGGCCGCCAGGGGGTTGCGCAGTTCGTGGGAGGCCCCATAGGCAAAGCGCCGCGCGGCCTGCTCCTGCACCCTCGAGCGGTGCAAAGCGGCCTCGAGTTCACCCATCAGGGCGTTCATGGCCTCTACCGCCGGTCGCACCTCGGGCAGCCCCGGGGGCGGGAGGGGCTCGAGGTTTTCGGCATTGCGGCGGGCCAGCTCGCGCGAGAGGGTCTCCAGGGGCCGGAGCGAGCGGGTCAGGCCCCAGGCCCCCACGCTAAAGGCCAGCAGGGCCAGCACCCCCCCCAGCCCCAGATAAAGCTGCAACAGCCGCTGGGGCAGGGCCGCCACCTCCTCCAGGGGCGTGCCCAGACCCAGGCCCCCCTCCTCGCCGGGCAGCGCCACCCACAGCCAGTTGTCCCGCACCTGCCGAAAACCCCGCCCCGCTCGCAGGGTCTGCTCGAGGCCCTCGGGGAGCCGGTAATCGCCCAGGTCGGTAAAGGTTATGCGGCCCTCGGGGCCCAGGATAAAGCCCACCCCGCCAAACTCCTGCACCACCTGGGCCAGATCCTGAACCCGCACTATCCCCTGGCTGACCAGAAAACCCAGCCGGGCCAGCACCGCCCGCTCGAGGGCCTCCTGCACGGTGCGCTGGGCCTGCTGTACCGTCAGGGCTCCCAGCGGAAACAACAATAGCACCAGGGCCAGCAACAGCCACAGCAGAAGGCGCAGGCGGAGGGTCATGGCCGCTTAAGAATGTAGCCGTGCCCCCGCAGGGTGTGCAGCAGCATGGGTTCGCCCAGTTCCCGGCGCAGGGCCGAGAGGTGCACCTCGAGGGTGTTGGGCTCCACCTCCTGGCCCCAGACCCGTTGCATCAGGGCCTCTTTGGGCAGGACGTGCTCGGCGTGTTCCAGGAAGCACCGCAGGAGCTGCAGGGCTTTGGGGGATAGCTCGAGCAGCCGCCCGCTCCGCCGGGCCTCCATCCTGCCTGGATACAGCACCAGATCGGCGTAGGAAAGCACCTCCTCCGGGCGCTTGCTGCGGCGCAGAAGGGCCTCGAGGCGGGCCAGCAGCTCCGAGAGGGCGTAGGGTTTTACAAGGTAGTCGTCGGCCCCCTCCCGCAGGCCCTTGACCCGCCACTCCACTTCGTCCAGCGCGGTGAGCATCAGCACCGGCACCGCGCTTTGCCGGCGAATCTCGCGCAGCACCCCAAACCCATCGCCGCCGGGCAGCAGCACATCCAGCACCACCAGCTCGGGGTTCTCGGCCAGCCTGCGCAGCCCTTCGGCGCCGTTGGCCGCCTCGAGTACCACGTGGCCCTCGAGTTCTAAACCCAGGCGCAACGCCTCGCGCACCCCAGGGTCGTCTTCGATAAGCAGCACCCGGGCCATGCCTCTATTCTGGCAGATACCCCTGCCGCCCGTTAGGTGGCCTCTCCGGCCTTATCCGGTAAGCCCCGCACAAACAGGGCCACCCCTTCCTGCAAAAGCGCCTCGGCCGAGTAGCCGGGCATGTGCTGGGCGGTCATGTAGGCCCCGTGCACAATCGAGGCAAAGATCACCGCCAGGGCCCGGCCATGCCCCGGCGCAACCTGCTCCAGCAGCCCGGCCAGTTGCTCGAGGCCACGCTGCATGGCCTCGCGGGCCAGCTTGACCGCCTCGAGGTCGCCGCCCCGGCGGCTCGAGTAGGCGGTCATCAGGGCGGTAAGGGGCTCCACCTGCCCCTGGTAGGCCAGGGCCAGGGCCATCAGGCGCTGGTGCAGCGTGCCCGGCTGGGCAATGGCCCGCTGGGTCTCGGCAAAGCCCTCCTGCAACAAAGCCTCCAGCAGCTCACGCTTGGAAGCGAAATGGTGGTACACCGCGGCCTTGGTCAGGCCCAGGGTACGGGCCAGGTCTTCCAGGCTGGTAGCGGCATATCCTCGCTCTGCAAACGCTTTACGGGCGCTCTGCAAAAGGGCTTTGCGGGTGTCCATGTAGCTATAGCCTACGCCTCCTGCCTCGGGCCGGGGTGTGGTTTCCACAACACTGGCGTTCAGGGCGGCTTCCTTCAGAAAAGGTAGTTCACCCCAAAGCGGAGCTGGATACCGAAGGCTGTACCGTAAATGCCCGTAGCATCGCTGGCCAGGTAAAGGGTTGGCACGGCCTCGGCAAACAGGCCCGTATCGCTGGCGGTGCTGTAGCTAACCCCAGCCAGACCCCGAATACCAAAAAAGTTCAGCGCCCCCAGGCCCACCCAGTTGCCCCCCAGGCCCCCATACGGCAGCAGGCGTCCCGTTCCAAAGGGAAAGAGCAGGTCGGCGCCGAGCTCGAGGAAGCTGGGACTCAGCCCGATGCCCACACTGGCCCGCGCCCCAAGACCACCCCCCAGGTTGTAGCTGCCGGCCTGTAGCATCAGGCTGGTGAGAGAGGTTCCTTCCACCCACTGAAATACCAGGCTGGCCCCCGCGAAAGGTCTGGCGCTTTGGGCAAGGGCCGTCCAGCCCAGGCACAGCAGGAAAAACACTGCGATTTGTTTGCCCATGATGGGCCTATTCTATGGCCTTAAAAGCCCGGCCTGGTGTTACATAAAGATTCCATTAGCCGGCCCTAAGACTTCCCTCGAGGCCTGCTCCCTAGACTGCCAATTATGCGCCCCGCGTACCTGACCCTGCTGCTCACCCCGCTCCTGCTGGCCTGTGGCGGCCAGAGCGTCTTCCGACCCCCCAGCACACCCCCACCCCCCACCCCCGGCGAAAGCTTTAGCCTGGCCGCCGACCCCTTCACCCTGCCCCGGGGCGGCACCGCCACCCTCACGGTGCGGGTGACCTTCAACACCAGCAACCTGACGCGGGTTTTTTTGAGATACCAGAGCAACACAGGGGGCCTCGAGGTCACCCCCGTAGAACAAAACGCCGTGCGAAGCAGCGCCAACACCCAGACCGCCACTTTTGCCGTAACCGACCGCAGTGTAGATCCGATGGAAAAGAAGCCCTTTTTCTACATCTACGGCATCGCCTGCACCAGCAACGGGTGCAACAGCCAGTCCCAGCGCAGCATCACCATACAGTGGAATATGCCGTAACAGCACGCCCCCAAAAGCCACCGGCGAGGCGGTGCCTCGCCGGTTGGTGATGGGCATTTTTAGTTCACCGTGCCCAGCGCGCCCTCGAGTTCGACATCCTGGATGCTGCCGTTTCGCACATACAGCCCACGCCAGGCGTCCTCGGTGGTGAAGAAGCCGTCCAGGCGCAGGTCGGTTCCAGGTTTGATGTACTGCTTGAGGGGGCCAGTCCCCGAGTTGCGGTCGCCGGCGATGTAAGGCCCATCGCCGTACAGGTTGGTCTCGAAGTAGCCGTCGCCGTCGGGGTCGAGTTCGGGCTTGTAGCGCAGCCGCAGGTTCATGATTTGCAGCGTGCGGCGGGTGCTGGAGGAGTTATTGGTGACCAGGTCGGTGCAGTGGAGCGCGTTGCAGGCGGTGGCCGGGTTCTGGATGTCAATGCCCATACCGGGGCCGCTAAACTCCATGCCTAAAGCCTTGACCAGGCCCCCATCCCACTGCTCGTAGCCCGAGTTGTTGGCGGCAATGCGGATGCGCTTGGAGGCCCGGGTGCTGCTTTGCAGTTGCTGGCCGATCTGCTCCTGGGTGACCTGCTGGCCGGTGCGGGGGTCGGTGCAGGTGTTGGCGAAGAAGGGGTTGTCGCCCTGGTTCTGCCTCGAGGCCCCAAAATCGCCCTTGTAGTTGAGCTCAGCCAGCTTCTCGCCGGTACGCCAGCGGGTAGCCACCACCACCACGGTGTGGAAGCGGGCGCAGACCCGCTGGTCGGTGCTGGTCTCGGAGTGGATGTTGATGTACCAGCCAATTTCGCCGTCGCGGATGGCAAAGCCCTTGAACCCCTCGGCCCGCTCGGGCTGGTTGTTGGTGTACTGCGCGGTGTAGAGGAAGGGGGCCTGGTAGCCAATCAGGCCGGGGTCGGCGTTGTGGTCGTGGCGGTAGTAGCACCAGTAGACCGGGTCAATCTGGGGGTGCCAGCTCGGGTAGTTGCGCCCATCCGGCCCCCTGGCCTGCCAGAGGTTGTCGAGCCAGGAAGGGCAGGTGGTGTTGGGCACAGGGCGTTCGGTGATGCCGCTGGGCAGGGCCGGTTCCGCTGAGGGCTGCCCGTTGCCTTCGGCCAGCAGCACCCAGTACTCACCCTTACCCTCAGGGGAACCCAGGGTGATCTCACCGGCCCGGAAGGTGCGGGTGTAGGTGTTGAACTTCTTGCCATCGGCGGTGGTGGTCTCCCCTTTCTGCCAGCCTGCCAGCCACAGCGCCGAGTTTTCCCAGGCCACCACCACCGTAGCGGGGCGGGTCAGGCTCAGGCGCAGCCAGTCGGCCCGCGAGGCGCTCGAGCCGGGCGTGTCCAGGATGTCCCAACCGGCATACTGGGTAAAGCGCGGCCCCGAGGGCTGGCTGGGGTTGTTGGGGTTGCGGTTTTTGTCGGCCTGGCGTGGCCAGTAGCGCAGCCCGCCGTAGCTGGCTCGCAAACGCCCATTGTCTTCGCTTACCACCAGGTACCGGCTAAGCAGCGTAAGGGGCTGGTTGGTGGGGTGCTGGGTAAGGGGCTCGGCCAGGAAGGGGCCGTTGGAACTATCGGGGGTGGGGTTGTCGGTATACTCCCCCCCACAAGCCCCCAGCAGCAGGCCCAGGCCGCCCAGCAGCAAAAGCATCTTGGTTTTTCGCATTGGTCTTCCTCCTGTGCCTTGCTCGAGCTACGAACAACCCTTACCACCAACGTACAAGGATTTTTGAGCGTTACTTTTCTGGATTAACCACAGCTTAAGAATGGAGGCCGGACTGGCTCAGAATGCCCTAACCGAACTCACACACAGGCTTCTGAAGTGTTCTTCACCAGGGCCAAACCGGTTGGGGCAGGCCTGCCCAAAGATTGCGTAGAATACAGGGCGCATGGACGAGGCCCTTTTTTTTGAAGGCATTGCCAGCCAGATGGGCAGACTGGGCGCCTACCAGGCCGCCGATCTGCAGGCCCGGGTGCGTCGCCATCTCCCCGACCTGATGGCCGGTTTGCAGGCGGTCTACCCCCAGGCCCCCGCCGTGGCCGGGCGGGCGGCCCAGGTGATTGGGCGGAACCTGGCCGAGCGCCCGGCCGAACTGCTGGCTCTGGACCTCGAGCGCATCCACACCCCGGACTGGTTTCAGCAACCCCATATGCACGGCTACATCGCCTACGCCGACCGGTTCGCGGGCACGCTAAAGGGTGTTGGACAGCACATCGGCTACCTGAAGGAACTGGGCATCCGCTACCTGCACCTGATGCCTTTGCTGCTCCCGCGCGAGGGCGAGAACGACGGCGGCTACGCGGTGGCCGACTACCGACAGGTGCGCCCCGACCTCGGCAGCATGGAGGACCTCGAGGCCCTCTGCACCCAGCTCCGCCACGAAGGCATCAGCCTTTGCCTGGATCTGGTGCTCAACCACGTGGCCCGCGAGCACCCCTGGGCCCAGGCCGCCCGGCGTGGCGACCCCAGGTACCGCAATTACTTCTACATCTACCCCGACCGCACCCTCCCCGAGGCCTTCGAGCGCACCCTGCCCGAGGTCTTCCCCGACTTCGCCCCCGGCAACTTCACCTGGGACGAGGAGCTGCAGGGCTGGGTCTGGACGACCTTCAACCGCTGGCAGTGGGACGTGAACTGGAGCAACCCCGAGGTGTTTCTGGAGTACCTCGACCTGATTCTGTGGCTCGCCAACAAAGGGGTGGAGGTCTTCCGGCTCGACGCCATCGCCTTTACCTGGAAGCGCCTGGGCACCCACTGCCAGAACCAGCCCGAGGTGCACGCCCTCACCCAGGCCCTGCGGGCCGCGGTGCGCATCGCTGCCCCGGCGGTGGCCTTCAAGGCCGAGGCCATCGTGGCCCCGGAAGATCTGATCGCCTACCTGGGCAGCGGGAAGCATTACGGCAAGGTAAGCGAGCTGGCCTACCACAACACCCTGATGGTGCAGATCTGGAGCAGCCTGGCCAGCCGCGACACCCGGCTTTTTACCCAGGCCCTCCGGCGCTTTCCGCAAAAGCCCCCCAGCGCTGCCTGGGCCACCTACCTGCGCTGCCACGACGACATCGGCTGGGCCATCTCCGACACCGACGCCGCCGCAGTGGGCCTGAGCGGCCCGGCCCACCGGCGCTTTTTATCGGACTTCTACAGGGGCGAGTTTCCGGGCTCGTTTGCTCGAGGCCTGCACTTCCAGGAGAACCCCGCCACCGGCGACCGGCGCACCTCGGGCAGTGCGGCCAGCCTGGCCGGGCTGGAGGCCGCGCTCGAGTCCGGGAATCCCCGCCTGATCAACCTGGCTGTCGAGCGCATTCTGCTGGCCCACGCGGTCTTTATCGGCTATGGGGAGGGCATTCCGCTCATCTACATGGGCGACGAGCTGGGGATGCTCAACGACTACGACTACGCCCAGGAGCCCGCCCACCAGGACGACAACCGCTGGCTGCACCGGCCCAGAATGGACTGGGCCAAGGCCCAGAAGCGCCACCAGGAAGGCACCGTGGAGCACCAGATTTTCCACGGCATCAAAGGGCTCTTGCAGGCTCGAGCCCGCATCCCCCAGATGCACGCGGCCTTCCCTACCCAGGCCCTCTGGCAGCCCAACCCCCACCTGCTTCTGCTCAGGCGCGAACACCCCCAGGGCCGGCTGGTGCAGGTGTATAACTTCAGCGAGCAGGATCAGCCCTTCCCCTTCGAGGCCCTCTGGCAGGAAGGCATCGTGCAGCCCTTCGACCAGATCACCCAGGCCCCGGCCCCGGCCTATCTGGGGCCCTATGCCCGGCTATGGCTGACCCAGCACCCGGTATAAAGGAGCGCGTTATGGAATGGTGGAAAACCGCAAGCATCTATCAGATTTACCCCCGCAGCTTTCAGGATTCCAACGGCGACGGAATTGGCGACCTGCCGGGCATCCGTAAGCGCCTCCCCTACATCCGCGACCTGGGCTTCGACGGCATCTGGCTCTCGCCCTTTTACAAGTCGCCCATGAAGGACTTCGGCTACGACGTGGCCGACTACTGCGATGTAGACCCCATCTTCGGCACGCTCAAAGACTTTGATGAACTCCTGGCCGAAGCCCACCGACTGGGCCTCAAGGTGCTCATCGACTTTGTGCCCAACCACACCTCCGACCAGCACCCCTGGTTTTTGGAGTCCAGGAGCAGCCGCGACAACCCCAAACGCGACTGGTATGTCTGGCGTGACCCCGCCCCGGACGGAGGCCCCCCCAACAACTGGCAGGCCTACTTCGGCGGCCCCTCCTGGACGCTGGACGAAAAAACCGGCCAGTACTACCTGCACCAGTTCCTGCCCGAGCAGCCCGACCTCAACTGGCGCAACCCCGAGGTACGCCAGGCCATGTACGACGTAATGCGCTTCTGGCTGGACAAGGGGGTGGATGGTTTCCGCGTGGACGTGATCTGGCTGCTGGTGGAGGATGCCCTGTTCCGCGACGAGCCCGACAACCCCCAGTACAAGCCCGGCGACATCGACCGCTTCCGCCATATCCACATCTACCAGGAAGACCAGCCCGAGACCCGCGAGATCGTGCAGGAGATGCGCGCTGTGCTGGACGAGTATCCGGGCGACCGGGTGATGGTGGGGGAAATTTACCTGCCCTACGAACAGCTTATACCCTACTACGGCACCCCGGAGCGGCCCGGCTGCCACCTGCCCTTCAACTTCCACCTGATTTTCAGGGGCCTGAACAACTGGACGGCCGAGAACATCCGCAGCATCGTGGAGGAGTACGAGGCCAGCCTGCCCCCGTTTGCCACCCCCAACTGGGTGCTGGGCAACCACGACCAGCACCGCCTAGCCACCCGCATTGGGCACGAGCAGGCGCGGGTCGCGGCCATGCTGCTTTTTACCCTGCGGGGCTCGCCCACCTGGTACTACGGCGACGAGATTGGCATGGTGGACGGAGAGATTCCCCCCGAAAAAGTACAGGACCCCGCAGCCCTGCGCCAGCGCGGGGCCGCCGGCGAGCACGGCCTCGACCCCGGCCGCGACCCCGAGCGCACCCCCATGCAGTGGACCCCCCACGCCTATGCCGGCTTCAGCACCCGCGAGCCCTGGCTCCCCATCAACCCGGACTACCCCGAGCGCAACGTGGAAGCCCAGGACGCCGACCCCTTCTCGATGCTGACCCTGGTGCGCACCCTGCTGGTGGTGCGCAGGGAAACGCCGGCCCTCCTGCACGGGGCCTACCAGACCTATAAGGCCCCCGCGGGGGTGTTCGCCTACCTGCGCGGGGGTGAGGTGCTGGTGGCGTTGAACTTTACCCAGGAGCCCAAAGCCCTTTCGACACCCGGCGGGGAAATTTTGCTTTCGACCCATCTGGATCGCTACGGAAAGGTGGAAGGGGTGCTCGAGCTGCGGCCCAATGAAGGCCTGATTGTAAAGCTGTAAACCACCCTAACCAAGCGCTAACGCGCTCTGGTTAGGGCTTTCCGAGGAGAGACGATGCAGAGAAGACACCCTCAGAATCCGGGCCGGTTTACAGCGGCCCATGCCCATCGAGCCTGCTCTCTGGGCAATGTTATGCGCGGCCACCCAGTCCGCGTTGTGCTGGAAGCCGCACCCCTGGCAGCGGAAGAGGGCCTGGCTTTTGCGGTTTTCCCTGGCCGTGTGACCGCAGCGGGGGCATTCCTGGCTGGTGTGCTTTGGATTCACCGCCACCACCCGCACCCCCCTCATAGCCGCTTTGTACTCCAGCAAGAGGCGCAGTTTGCCATAGGGCCACAGGTGGTGCAAATGCCGTGCCTCCCTACCGCGCTTTGCGGTACGGCCTTGCAAGCCGTTCAAGTCCTCGATGGCGAGGGTGTCGCCGGGGTTGAGACTGTCCACAATCCGCCTCGCCAGGGTGTGCAAAGTGTGCTTCACGAAGCGGGCTTCTCTACCGCTAAGCCGTTCCCAGAGGCGTTTTATGCCCCTGGTGCGTTGGGTGTCCAGCCTGCTTCTAACCTCAGCACGTTTGTTTCTGTACCGGATTCTCACCCCTTTCAGCAGCCCGCCGGAGAACTGCACCCCGCCGGAGAGGGTCGCCAGGGCGTTTTGCCCCAGGTCTGCGCCCACCACCCTGCCCCCACCGCCAGGGGGCTCTGGGGTTGCCATCCGCAGGGAGAGGTGGATGTACCATTTGCCTTTTGGCCCTTTGGTCAACATCCCACCCTGCACGCTCCTGGCCCGCACCAGCATCCCCCGCTGGTAGTTGCCCAGTTTCATCGGAATGACCAGCCGCCCGGCGGTGGTAGTGAGCGAGACCGCCTCACCCCGCAGGGAGAGGGTGCGCTGGTCGAAGGTGCAGGAGGTGGGCTGGTAGAACCTGGCCCGGCTGCCCTTTTTTCTGCCGACCCTTGCAATGGCCTGAACGGCAAGGTTGGCGCTGAGGCCCATCGAGCGGAGGTCGCGATAGACCAGGCGGTGCAGCCTGAACCGGCGGAACTCCCCATGCTCTTTGGCTACCCTAAGCGCGTGGTTGCAGCCCTCGGCAAAGAGGCGCACCGTGGCCTCCAGCGCCGCCGCCTGCTCGGGGGTGGGCTTGAGGGTACAACGGAGCGTAAGGGTCTGCATAAACACAGTATGGCACATCATGCAAAGGAGGTGAGTGGGTGCAGCGCTCTGACGAGCGCCTGGGGTCGCTCGCCCCAGACCCCATTTTGATGACCCGCGTGCTGTTTGTTTGCATGGGCAACATCTGCCGCAGCCCCATGGCCGAGGGCATCTTCCGGCGCAAGCTGCGCGAGCGGGGGCTGGAGGGGCAGTTTGAGGTGGACTCCTGCGGTACGGGCGGCTGGCACGCGGGCGAGCCCGCCGACCCCCGCACCCAGGCCGTGTTGAGCAAGTACGACGCCCATTTTCCCCATGTGGCCCGCCAGATTCGCGCCGAAGATCTGCACTACTTCGACCACATCTTTGTGATGGACAGGGAAAACCTGCGCACCGCGGACTGGTTTTTGGTAATGACCTGGTAACAGTCATGCGTTACCCCTTGGCTAAGGGGGTGGTATGACCAAAGCACAGGGGCGCTGGGAGCACTTTTACCACCAGGCCGATATTGGGGTGCGGGGCATCGGCCCGACCCTGGATGAAGCCTTTGAGCAGGCGGGCCTGGCCCTCACCGCCGTTGTGACCAACCCCGCCCTGGTACGGCCTGCCCAGCCCATCGAGATCGAGTGCGAAGCCCCCCGGGCCTCACTCTTGCTGGTGGACTTTCTCAACCGACTGGTCTACGAGATGGCGACCCGGCGGATGCTCTTCAGCCAGTTCGAGGTGCACATAAGCCCGCCTGACCTGGGGGGCGCCCTGAGTCTGCACGCCCTGGCCTGGGGGGAGCCGGTGGATCCTGCCCGACACCAGCCCGCCGTGGAGGTCAAGGGGGCTACCTACTGCGAGCTCGAGGTTCGGCAAAACCACGAGGGCGAATGGGTGGTGCAGTGTGTGGTAGACGTTTGAAGGAGGCCCCTATGGATATATCCCGCCTGGTTCAAAAATCCGAGTTTGAGTGGTGGCTCGAGGCCACTCCCCCCATGCGGGTTCCCGGCATCCTGTATGCCAGCGAAGCCCTGCTGCGCGAGATGGACAACAAGGTGCTGGAGCAGATCGCCAACGTGGCCGGCCTGCCCGGCATCGTGCAGGCCGCCTATGCCATGCCCGACGCCCACTGGGGTTATGGCTTTCCCATTGGGGGGGTGGCGGCCTTCCGCGAAGAGGACGGCGTGGTCTCGGCGGGTGGGGTGGGCTTCGACATCTCCTGCGGGGTGCGGACGCTGCACACCGGCCTGACCGTTGCAGACGTCGAGCCCATCAAGGAAAACCTGGCCCAGGGGCTCTTCCGCCACGTGCCGGCGGGGGTCGGCAGCGTGGGCAAAATTCACCTCGAGCCCGCCGAGCTGGACGAGATGCTGCAAGGTGGGGCCGCCTGGGCCGTAGCAAAGGGCTACGGAAGGCCCGAGGATCTGGAATACATCGAAGAGCATGGCCGCATGGAGGGGGCCCAGCCCGAACGGGTCTCCGAGCAGGCCAAGCGGCGGCAGGCCGACGAGATGGGCACCCTGGGCTCCGGCAATCACTACCTCGAGGTGCAGCAGGTAACCGAGGTGTACGACCCCGCGGTGGCCCAGGTCTTTGGGGTGGCGGTGGGCGATGTGCTGGTGAGCATTCACAGCGGCTCGAGGGGGCTGGGCCACCAGGTGGCCACCGACTACAGCAAGCGGATGATCGAGGCCGCCCATAAGTACGGCCTCGAGCTGCGCGACCTCGAGCTGGCCTGCGCCCCCATCCAGTCCGAGGAGGGTCAGGCCTACCTGGGGGCCATGCGGGCCGCCATCAACTGCGCCCTGGCCAACCGGCAGATTCTGACCCACCTGGCCCGCGAGGCCTTCGCCTACCTGCTACCCCAGGCCGACCTGCGCCTGATTTACGATGTCTCCCACAACACCGCCAAGCTCGAGACGCACCTCATTCACGGCAAGCCGGAGCGGTTGTACGTGCACCGCAAAGGGGCCACGCGGGCCCTTGGCCCCGGCCACCCGGCCCTCCCCGAGGCCTACCGGGCCGTCGGGCAGCCGGTGCTGATTGGCGGAACCATGGGCACCGCTTCGTACATCCTGGTGGGTACCCAGGAGGGCGAGGCCCGGTCGCTCAGCTCGTCCTGCCACGGGGCCGGACGGGCCCTGAGCCGCCACCAGGCCCTCAAGCAGTGGCACGGGAAGGAGGTCGTCCGCGAGCTGGCCCAGCGGGGCATCATCGTGCGCAGCCCCTCGCCCCGCGGGGTGGCCGAGGAAGCCCCCGGCGCCTACAAGGACGTCTCGGCGGTAGTAGACGCTGCCCACGCCGCCGGCCTCTCGCGCAAGGTGGCGAGGCTCGAGCCGCTTATTTGCATCAAAGGGTAAAAATCTTTTGGGCAGAGCAGGCTTTTTATACCGGTTCCGCTTGAAACCTTCATCTTTAGCTGTAATCAAGGGTAAAGAGTTCAAGCCGACCGAAGGGAGTAAGAGTACATTCCGGCAGTGTCGTTTAGGCGTTCATAAAGGGAACGATACTGCCGGAATGCGCATAAAAGCCTCTGGTTCAACCCAAAGTGAAGTACCGAGCCTAGCTTTATAGGCTCGGTATAGTTGAAGAAAAGCTCTCGGGTTACGGCAGGTTTTTCAACCACTCCCGGTACTGCTCAATCTCGCGGCTCTGGACGGTAATGACGCCCTGGCAGAAGCGTTTGAGTTCGGCCCTGGCCGCCTTTTGCAAGCACAGCCTGGACATCTCCACGGCATCCTGGTGGTGGGGAATCATGCCCTCCAAAAAAGCCCGGTCGGGGGAGCTGCTGTGCCCCGGCATCATGCCCATCAGGGCGGTGTCCATCATGGCCTGCATGTCCGCGCGCATCATCGCCATGTAGCGCTGGCTGGGGGCTACGCTGTACCAGCTTCTAAGCCAGTCGGTAAGCTGGGTGATTTCTTTGTTCTGCACAGCGATAATTTCCTGGGCGGCTTTGCGAATGCGGTCGTCTTTGGAAACCTTCAGGATGGCCTGGGCCATCTCCACCGCACCCTTGTGGTGGTCAATCATCATGGACATATAGGCGATGTCGAAGTCGCGCCCCTGGAGCTTTTGCAGCTCGGCCATGGCCTGCATGGTCATACCCCCATGGCCTGTGTGATCCATCTGGGCAAAGCTCAATCCCAAAAGAACAAAAACCGTCCACAATCTGCGCATCATGTATCCTCCCTTGTTTCTTTTTGCTCGACTTTCTTTATTCGGCTTCTACCTGCAAGACCCCCATCATGCCACGATCTTCGTGCTCGACGATATGGCAGTGGTACACCGTGGTGCCAATAAAGTCGCGAAAGGGGATGGCAATGCGCACCACGTCATTTTTCTTTAGGTTGACAGTGTCCTTCCAGGCCCGGTAAGGCTGGGGCCTACCATTGATCGAAAGCACCTGGAATGGGTAGGTGTGTAGGTGGAAAGGGTGATCCATGTCGGTTTTATTAATCAGCTCCCAAACCTCGAGGGTGCCCCGTCGAGCCCGCACATCTACCCGGCCTGGATCAAACATCCGACCGTTGATGAAAAATTCAGCCTGCATCATACGTTCACCCAGCTCAAAGCGGCGGGTAGCGGCCATCTTGGTAAGGTCGAGCCGCTCGACCGTGGCCAGGGAAGTAGGTAGAGGCAGCGGCTTGGGGTTGGGCGGTGCGACGATGGTTAGAAGGGTCTCGAGGCGGCTTGGCCCCATCCCCATCATCATACCCTGCATTGCCATCGCACTTTGCCCCCCTCCATGGCTCATTCCACCCATACCCTGATGATTCATCATCCCCATCCCGCCACCGTGCATCATCATCGCACCCCGATCGTAGGACAAGGCCTGTAGGCGGAAGCTGCCTGCCTGGGTTAGGCGTATTAGCACTTCGGCCCGCTCACCCGGGGCCAGCAGGAACTCGCGAAGCTCCACCGGCTTCTCGACAAAACCGCCATCGGTGGCAATCAGGTAAAGGGGATGGTTTTCCAAGGCAAGCCGATAGTAGCGGGCGTTGCTGGCATTCAAGATGCGCAATCGCAAAGTTCCCCGCTGGGCCCACAAAGTCGGGCGAATTACGGCATTGACGGTCAGTAGGTTCCCCTCCTTGCCGTTCATCCAGTCCATCGGGGTGAAAGGGGCAATGCGGCTGCCAGAAAAAGCGAAGTCCTTTAGCACCAATACGTGCTCTTCAGCTTCTCTTAGTTCGGGTATGGCATCCACAGGGCCCTCCACCACGATGAGACCGAGCAACCCCGCATATAGCTGTTCGGCCACCCTTCCGTGGATATGGGGATGGTACCAGTAGGTGCCCGCCGAACCTTTGGGAACTGTGAACTCGTACATACGGCTCTGACCAGGCTGAATCTGGACCAGGGGATCGTCTACCTCGGGCGATACGTGCAGTCCGTGCAGGTGTAGGTTGGTTACCTGGGTCAGGTGGTTAGTGAACTGCAGCCGCACCGTCTCCCCTTCCCGGAGTCGTAGGGTTGGCCCTGGCATGCCCCCGTAGGTCAGCAGGGTTACGGGCTTGCCGCCTATGCTTAGATTGCTCTCCCTGGCGGCGAGGCTGGCTTCAACCAAGCCTGTTTCGAGTCGCCTGAGTGGGAGCAGCTTGGGCTCGGGGAAGGCCGGGGTTCCCTGGGCCAGGCCGGACCAATGGGCTCCTACCAGGGCACTGCCCAGGCCAGCACCCAGTAGTTTGATGGTGTTGCGTCGGGTTAGCTTCATTGGGATTCTCCACGTGTGTGGAAGCTCGAGGGTTATCTATCGCTTCCAGCGCCATTGTGCAGAAGGGGTGTTAAGGCTTTGTAAAGTCGTAGGCCCTAGGCAGGGTAAACCAGAAGCAACTGCCCTTGCCCACTTCACTCTCGAAGCCCATCTGACCGCCCATGGCTTCAACCAGGCCCTTGGCAATGGTAAGGCCCACGCCACTACCCCCTGTATGGCGGCTGCGGGCAGGGTCGGCTCGATAAAAACGCTCGAAAATGCGGGGCTGGTGCTCGAGCGGGATTCCCACACCGGTATCACACACACAAATACGCACGTGGTGCGACTGAAGGCTGGCGCTGAGCACGACCTCCCCTCCGGCTGGGGTATAGCGCAGGGCGTTGGAAAGCAGGTTGGAAAGCACCTGTTGTAGGCGCAACGGGTCGGCCCACAGCGCAACGGAAGAAGGGAGGGGATTTAGCTTTAGAGCCACCCCGCAGGCCTCAAAGGCCGTCGCATAGCGCTCGAGTGCTTCCTGGAAAGCGGCTTCTACAGCGACCACCTGGGGGTGCAGCTCCACCGCCTGGGCCTCGATGCGGGACACCAGGGCCAGATCGTCAACCAGGCGGCCCATGGCCCGCACCTCGCATTCGATATGAGCCGCCGCTTGTTCGGGCGGCAAAACCCCATCTGCTAGGGCCTCGCTGTAGCCCTGCAGCGCGCTCAGGGGGGTACGCAGCTCATGGGCCACGCTACTCAGCAGTTCCGTGCGGTGCTGTTCAACTTTTTCCAGGGCCTCGGCCATTCGGTTGAAGTCCTGGACCAGCGAGGCCAGCTCGTCGCCGCCCTGGACTTTTAGACGGTTTTGATACTGGCCCAAGGCAATCGCCCGGCTCCCCTGCGCAAGCTGGCGCACGCTTTGACTGATGCGCCTCGAGGCCAGCCAGGCCATAATGCCCGCCAGCAACCCGGCCAAAGGCAGCGAGGCCAGCCAGGCCGTGGTCAGAGTCGAACGCAACCCGCGCTCGAGGTCGCTGCGCAACTCCAAGCTCTGACTTCCCATCAGGGTCATCATCTGCTCGAGGTGGCTGCGGTAAAACTGGGGTGCAAGCCACTCAGCAAAGGCCAGCAAGGCCACCAGGGCCACCAGGGCCACCAACCAGTGGGTAATGAACAGGCGTACAAACATCATTCTCCCCGAAAGCGGTAGCCCACGCCGCGCACCGTCTCGATATACAGGGGGTTCTCCGCATCTTCTCCTAGTTTTTTACGCAAGCCTGCCACATGCACATCCACCACCCGATCCACCCCGGGAAAATCGCTCCCCCATACCCGCTCGAGCAGGCGTTCGCGACTCCACACCAGCCCCGGGTGCTGGGCCAGCGTCAGCAGCAGGTCAAACTCCAGCTTGGACAGGTTGAGGGCTTGCCCTTTGAAAAGGGCTTCGCGTTGACGGGGCCGCAAGATGAGATCGCCAAACACCAGCTTCTGTTTGAAGCCGCTACGGCGTAGTAGGGCCCGCACTCGAGCCACCACCTCACGGGGGCTAAAGGGTTTTGTGACGTAGTCGTCCGCGCCGAGCTCAAGCCCCTGGATGCGTTCTGCTTCTTCACCTCGAGCCGTCAGCATCAGCAAGGGCAGGTCGGGGTAGTCCCGGCGCAACTCCTGGGCTACTTGCCAGCCTGTAAGCTGGGGTAGCATCAGATCCAAAATCACCACATCGGCTTGGGAAAGGAGCTGAAGGGCCTCGAGCCCGTTGGTGGCCTCCAGCACCTCGCAGCCTTCTTGCCGCAAATACACCCCCAGCACCTCGCGAATAGCGGGGTCATCGTCTACAAGCAGCACCCGGGCCATATCTTATTGTGCGCCAGGCTTGGTTAAGCTTCCATAAAGAGCACATTGTTATGCACCAACTCCCTTTGTAAGCTCCCGAGGTCGGGATCTCACCCCCAGCAGCAGGGCGTTCAGCGTCACGATCACCGTCGAGGCGCTCATCAAGAGCGCCGCCCACTCGGGCCGCAGCAGCAGGCCGTAACTGTTGTAGAGCACTCCTGCCGCGATGGGGATGGCGAGCACGTTGTAGATGGCCGCCCAGAAGAGGTTTTGCTTGATCTTGCCGCGCACCTTGCGGGCCAGTTGGATGGCCTTGGCCACGTCGGCGGGGTCGTTCTTCACCAGCACCACCTCGGCGGACTCCACCGCTACATCCGTTCCTGCCCCGATGGCGATACCTACGTCGGCCTGGGCCAGTGCGGGGGCGTCATTCACCCCGTCGCCGACCATCGCCACCTTACGCCCCTGGGCCTGTAATTCCTTGACCTTGGCGGCCTTGTCCTCCGGCAGCACCTCGGCGATCACCGTATCTATGCCAATCTGTCGAGCCACAGCCTTGGCGGTGCGGCGGTTGTCTCCGGTGAGCATCACCGTCTCGATACCCAGCGCATGGAGCAACCCGACCGCTCGCTTGGCCGATTCGCGCACGGCGTCGGCCACCGCCACCACCCCAGCAGCCCGGCCATCCACCGCTACAAACATAGCCGTCTTGCCATCAGCAAAAAGCTGGGCTGCGCGTTCCTCGAGCGCCTCCACTGCCACCTTTTCCCGCTCCATCAGCTTCTTGTTGCCGATGAGCACCCTCTGCCCGTGCACCTTCGCCACCACCCCGTGACCCGGCACCGAGTCGAATTCCTCCGGCTGGTTCAGGGTCGGGCCCTGCTCACGGGCCGCCCGCACGATGGCCTCGGCCAGGGGGTGCTGCGAGGGCAGGTCGGCCGAGGCCGCCAGGCGCAGCAGTTCCTGCTCCGCCATGCCCCCAGCAGTGATCAGGTCGGTGAGGGCCGGTTTGCCCTCGGTGAGGGTGCCGGTCTTGTCGAAGATCACTGTGTCCACGTCCGCCGTGGCTTCCAGCGCCGTCGCGTTCTTGAACAGCACGCCCTCCCGGGCGGCCACGCCTACTCCTACGGTAATGGCGGTGGGGGTGGCCAGGGCCAGGGCGTCGGGACAGGCGATTACGATGGCCGAGACACCCACGGTGAGGGCGAAGACCAGCCCCTGCGCGGCAAAGAAGTACCAGAACACGAAGGTCAGCAGGCCTGACCCCAGGGCGATGAACACCAAATACTTCCCGGCAATGTCGGCCAGGCGCTGGGCCGGAGCCTTGGAGGCCTGGGCGTTCTGCACCATCTGCACGATGCGCGAGAGGGCCGTGTCGGCCCCTACTGCCGTGGCCTCGAAGGTGAAAGCCCCTGTCTGGTTGACGCTCCCCCCGATCACCTTAGAGCCGGGAGCCTTGGCTACGGGGATGGGTTCACCGCTGATCATGGACTCGTTAACGTAGCTCTGGCCTGAGAGCACCACTCCATCTACCGGAACCCGGTCGCCCGGTTTGACCATAATTACGTCCCCTACAACCACCTGCTCGAGCGGGATTTCCACCTCCTGCCCCCCCCGCAGAACCCGGGCCGTGGCCGGGGCCAGTTTCAGCAGCGCCTCCACCGCCCGCCCGGTAGCGAAGCGCGAGCGCATCTCCATCCAGTGCCCAGCCAGGCTGAAGGTGGTGAGCATCGCGGCGGCCTCGTAGAAGACCTCGCCCTCGAAAAGGAAGGTGGCTGCCACCGAGAAAGTCCAGGAGACCAGAATGCCCGTGGCGATGAGGGTCATCATGTTGGCCTCGCCGCGCCGCAGGGCCCGCCAGGCCGCACGTATGAAGGGCCAGCCACCCCACCACACCACGGGGGTGCTCAGCAGGAAACCCCACAGTCCCATCGAAATACCAAAGGGCGGCATCTCAGGGAAACCCAGGGATCCGCCGATGGGTGAAAAGATCACGATGGGCAGGGTCAGCAAGAGCGAGACCACGAAGCGCCGCAGCATGTCAGCCACCATCGCCGCCCCATGCCCGGCGTGAGCGTCGTGCACTGGCGGCATGGCCGCGTGGTCGTGGGCTTTGGTCGGAGCAGTACGGTGTGCTTGGGGCTCTGTTACGACCTCATGGGCTGGGTGGTGATGGGGATGCGTGTGTGGCTGGTCATCCGAGCCGACCCTGGGATGGCCGGGCTGGCAGACCGAGGCCTCACATTCCTGGCAGGCGCAGCTATAGCCGCCCCGCTCGAGCCGCTCGCGCAAGTCCTGGGCGCTGATTTGTCCAGGATCGAAGCTGATGTGCGCTAGGGCGCGGGTGCGGTCGAGGTGGACGCTGCTGACGCCGGGCAGCCGGGCCAGGTGGCGTTCTAGGTCGGCTTGTTCGGAAGCGTCGTGGCAGTTTTTGAGGCTGAGCTCGAGTAACGCTTCGGGCAGGTGGGGATCGTGGTCTGCTTTCGACATGACTGAATCTCGTTGGGAGGTTTCTCTCTTTATCCCAACCCACCTGGGGTGGGGTATTGGATTGGTTTAGCCCTATGGCTTATAAATCACCAACACCGGCAATTGCCGCGATCAACTCTTCTTTGCTCTCATAAGAAGGCCGCAGGAAGACCAGCGTGGCGTTGGTCCAGTCTTGCACAGCGGCGATTTCGGTGTCGACGGGCAGCTTGAGGTGGGGGTAGGCCCCGTACTCGACGTACATGCCGAAGCGCTCGGCCACGGCCACCCCTCACTTCGTTCGGCGAAACCACGCCTCGAGCGCCAGCACCTTGGGCAAGTCGAAGCGGACGACAAAGGGCAGAAGAAAAGCAGGCTTGCCGCAACTACCGCCCAGTCCCACCACCGGGAAGCCCGCGAGGCTGGGGGTTTGGTACTTGCGCACGCAGCGCTCGAGAAAGGCTTCGCAGTCGCGCACGAGGCCTTTACTGGCCTTGAGGCTGGCAACGTACTGACCCACTGAAGCTTCGGTGATTGCCACGGTTTCTCCTCGAATCACAATCCTAACCTGGCACGCATGTTCACTACTCGCCCAAGAAGACCCCATGCCAGGTGTGGATCCAGACCTCACCGGTATAGGCGCTCACCGACATCATGCCCTCGATCTCCTTGCGGCCAAAGTCAAAGGTGTAGTAACCGCTGAAAGCCTGGCCCTCCATGACCCTGGCTCCCGGCAGGTAGCCCTTGAGAAACTGTTCGGCCAGCTTCTGTGCGGCAGCCTTGTCGTAGCGCACAGCTACAGAAGGCTGGACTTGCATCATGCCCATGCCCCAGCGGGTGTTCCACATCATGTTAGGGCCGGGCTCGAGGTAGACGCTACCGGTGTAGCGATCGGCCAGGATCTCCACCAGCCCGTTCCCCTTGGCATCAACTACCTGGGCGTAGTAGTTTTCGCTGAAGCTCATGAAGTCCTTGAGCCTGGCCTCGGAACTGAAGCGTTTAGCGAAGGACTCGAGGCGAGCTCTAGCTTCGGCAGGGGGAATGGGCTGGGCTTGGGTGGGGTAAACGCTCATCATGCCCATTCCTCCACCCATCATTCCAGGGCCGTATCCGTAGCCGTGCATGGGGCCCCCGTAGCCCGGAAGGCCCCACAGACCCTGGGTGAGGACAACGCCTACCAAAACCAGGCCTGTGATTCCCACCCAGAGCTTCTCGCGTCGCATGTCAAACCTCCTCACCCATTCAGGTCGTGCTTCATGCGCTCGAAGGTCTCCTTATCGATCTCCCCTCTGGCGTAGCGTTCCCGCAGGATCTCCAGGGCGCGGTCTCTTCCCTCGCTCGAGGCTGGGCGGGAGAAAGCCCGCACCAGAAGGTAGATCAGCAGCACCAGGATGGTAAGCTGAATCAGCATGCCCAGCCAACCCCAGCCGCCCATCATGCCATAGCCAAAAGGCCACCAGTGCATCATCTTCAACCTCCTTTCTCACCATAGGGGGGTGTTGTTAAGCTGGTATAAAGCACTTGAGTAAACGTTAAACGCTCCAGCGAGGCCTTTATCCCATTTCCCGTGCCTGCTTTCCCATTGTGGTTTGTTCACCCGGCCCAAAGGGCGGCCTGAAAGCGCGCAGGCGCAGCGCGTTGGACATCACAAACAGCGAGGAGAGGCCCATGGCCGCCCCGGCCAGCACCGGCGAAAGGAGCCAGCCCGTGAGAGGGTACAGGGCCCCAGCGGCCACCGGAATCAGGAGCACGTTGTAGGCAAAAGCCCAGAACAGGTTGAGCTGGATGTTCCTGAGGGTGGCTCTCGAGAGCGCCAGGGCATTGGGCACGCCGCGCAAATCGCCCGAGATCAAAATTACGTCGGCAGTCTCGATGGCTACGTCGGTGCCGGTGCCGATGGCGATACCCACATCGGCCTGGGCCAGCGCGGGGGCATCGTTGATGCCATCGCCCACGAAGGCCACCTTGTGGCCCTTGGCCTGCAACGTCCGTACCGCTTCGGCCTTGCCGTGGGGCAGAACTTCGGCCAGCACCTCGTCGAGGCCAAGCTGCCGGGCGATGGCCTGGGCGGTGCGGGTATGGTCGCCGGTAATCATGGCCACCCGCAAACCCAGGCGGTGCAGGGCGGCCACAGCCTCCGCGCTGCCGGGCTTGAGGGGGTCGGCCACGGCCAGGATGGCGGCCAGTTTTCCGTTGATGGCCGCGTAGAGGGGGCTTTTACCGGCTTCGGCCAGCTTCTGGGCCAGCGCCGCCAGGGTGTGCACCTCGAGGCCCAGTTGAGCCATATAGCGATCGGCCCCCACCTCCACCCGGTAGAGGCCCACCCGACCCCTCACCCCAAAGCCGGGGAAGGCCTCGAAATCTTCCGGCTCGGCCAGCTCGAGGCCCCTGGACCGAGCCGCGCGCACGATGGCGCGGGCCAGGGGATGTTCGGATTTCTGCTCGACCGAGGCCACCAGGCGCAGCACCTCGGCTTCGTCGAAGCCTTCCAGCACCTCGAGGTCGGTGAGTTCGGGCCTGCCCTGGGTGAGGGTTCCGGTCTTGTCGAGGGCGATGACGCGGGCCTCCTGCAGCGTCTGCAGGGCCTCGCCCCTGCGGAAAAGCACCCCCAGCTCGGCGGCCTTGCCGGTGCCCACCATGATGCTCACCGGGGTGGCCAGGCCCATGGCACAGGGGCAGGCGATAATCAGCACCGCTACGGTGTTGACCAGGGCATAGGTAAGGGCATTTTCGCCGCCCAATACCAGCCACACCCCTGCTGTAAGGGCGGCGATGGCCAGCACGATGGGCACGAAGACCGCCACCACCCGGTCGGCCAGGTTCTGGATGGCCGGCTTGGAGGCCTGGGCGTTTTCGACCAGCCGGATAATCTGGGCCAGCACGGTGCCCTCGCCCACCGCCGTAGCCCGGAAGGTGAGAGTTCCGTTCTGGTTCAGCGTCCCCCCCACCACCGGGGCCCCCTCGGTTTTGTAGACCGGGAGGGGCTCGCCGGTAATCATGGACTCATCCACATAGCTCTGCCCCGCGACCACCACCCCGTCCACCGGTATCTTCTCGCCGGGCCTGACCTGCACCAGGTCGCCCACCAGTACCTCGTCCACCGGGATTTCCCGCTCGAGGCCGTCCTGCACGATGCGGGCGGTTTTGGCCTGCAGCGAGAGCAGCCGCCGCATGGCCTCGGAGGTGCGGCCCTTGGCGATGGCCTCGAGGTACTTGCCCAGCAAAATCAGGGTGATGACCACCCCCGCCGCCTCGAAGTAGGCGTGGCGGGCCTGCGGGGGGAAGAGGCCCGGAAAAAGCACCACCCCCAGGCTGTAAAAGTAGGCCGCGCTGGTGCCAATCATCACCAGGCTGTTCATGTCGGGCGAGCCCGAGCGCAGGCTCCTCCAGCCGTGGCGGTAAAAGCGCAGGCCAGGGCCAAACTGAATGGGGGTGGCCAGGGCCAGCATAACCCAGTTCAGGCCGCTCATCACCCCGTGCCCAAAGGTGCTCATCAACCAGGCCTCGACGGGCGGGAAGAGCATGGGCAGCATGGCGATCAGGAAGAGGGGCAGGGCAAACACCGCCGCAATCAGCAGCGCGCGGCGCAGGCTGGCCAGCTCGCGGGCGCGGGCCTCGCGCTCGAGGTCGGCGCGCTCCTGGCCCGTCCGCAGCTCGAGCACGCCGTAGCCCGCCGCACGGATGGCCCGCTTGAACTGGGCCACCCCGGTGCTGGCCGGAAGATATCTCACCAAAGCCCGCTCGGTTGCCAGGTTAACACGGGCCTCGAGCACCCCGTCCAACTGCTTCAGGGCCCGCTCGACCCGGTTCACGCAGGCCGCGCAGGTCATGCCGGTAATGCCCAGTTCAACCTCGGCCACCTCCGGGGTATAGCCCGCTTCCCGTACCTTTTCCAGCAAGGCCTGGGGGGTGGTCTTCTCGGGGTCGTAGACCACCCGGGCGCGTTCGGTGGCCAGGTTGACCGAGGCCAGCGCCACCCCCTCGAGCTTCCCCAGCCCGCGCTCTACCCGGTTGACGCAGGCCGCGCAGGTCATGCCCTGAACACCGATTTGTAGCTCTTTGGTTAGCGGTATTTGAGCACCTCCATCAGTTCCTCTACCATCCTCTGGGTGTCGCCCCGCACAGCGGCGCTGGCTACGTGGTGCTCGAGGTGGCTTTTGAGCACCATCTCCCTCACCTTGTCGAGGGCCCCCTGCACGGCCTTAATCTGCTTGAGCACGTCTACGCAGTAAGGCTCACCCTCGAGCATCTTGAGAATGCCCTCGAGGTGCCCCTTGGCCGAAAGCAGCCGGTTGCGGGCCTCCTGCCGCACCCGGGGGTCGAGGTGCAGGGTGTGTTCGTGGGTCATCTCAGGCCACCCGGGCGGTGTAGCCCTCTTCCTGCACCGCCTCGATCAGCTTATCCACCGGTGCCGTCCCGGTTACGGTGGCCCGGCCCTCCTGCAGCGAGACCTCCACCTGCTCGACCCCCGGTACCTTTTTGAGGGCTTCGGTCACGTGGCGCACGCAGTTGTTGCAGCTCATGCCTTCAATCTTGAGTTGGGTCATGGTTTCCTCCACAGCGTCAGTATACCCACCCCCCCTGGGGTGGGGTAAGGACAAAAGTCACTTTTTGCTCGAGGCAGGCCAGACCGGACTCAAGGGGATTGAGTATTACAGAACGTCAGTTCGAAGTTATCCAACGAGTCGAAACAGCATGGTAAAGTCCGCCCTACCGCGTAGGGGAGGCTCGCTTGTATCCGGGCGAATCAAGCCCCACTCAGCGCTTCAGATAGCGGTCGAAATAGGCCACCGAGCGCCGCATGGCCAGGCCGAAGCTCTGGCTCAGGTTGTGGTCGTTGCCGGGATAGGTAAAAAGCTCGTAGGGCCGCCCGGCTGCCCGCAGGCGCTGGGCCAGGCGCTGGGAAAAGCTCACCGGAACCACCGTATCGGCCAGGCCGTGGTGTAGCTGGATGGGCCCGACCCGCTCGAGGTAGTTGTGGGCGGTGATGGAGGCCCAGAAACCGGGGTTGCTCTCGGGCGAGCCGTAGCGGGCCAGAAACAGCTCACGCCGCCGCAAGGCGCCCGGCGGAAGCTGGGCCGGGGGGCTGCGCCGCCAGCGGTAGAGCAGGTCTTCGTAGGTGCCCACCACCCCCGCCCAGATCACCCCCACCCGGATGCGCGGCTCCACCACCATGGCCCGCAGGGCCAGGTAGCCCCCCATGGAGTGGCCCCAGATGCCGATGCGCTCGGGGTTGGCCTGGGGAAACCGGCGCAGCGAGGCAAAGGCGTTGAGGGTATCAATGGTGTAGTCCGGCGACCAGTAGGCCCCGCTGGCGGTGCCCTCGGAGTTGCCGTGCCCGCGCAGGTCAATCTTGAACACGATATAGCCGGCCCGGGCCAGCGCGTCCACATAGGCCCCATAACGCTCGGTGGTGCGGTACTGGGCCGGTGGGATGTAGCCATGCACGAAGACGATGGCCGGCCAGCCCGCCCGGGGACGTGCGCCGTTGGGAACGGTGAGCAGGCCGTAGATTTTCAGTCCCTCCGAACGGTATGAAGCAATATAGCGGCGGTAGTTGGCGCCGGGGGCCAGGGTTTGCTCGAGGGTGATGGCGCTGCCCGGATAGCTGCCCTGACGCAGGGCCTCGATGGACATGGGATGGGCCTCGAGCGCTCCCTGGGCCAGCGCCGTACCCAGCAAAGCCGCCAGCAGCGTTGTTCTGGAGAATATGGTTGGCCGCGGCATACTCAGCGCACCGGGTTCTCCGGCCCCCGGCCCCGGTAGGCATCAATAAAGGCCGCGGCCAGCGCGGCATCCCAGGTTTCCAGGCGCAGCAGCTTGTTCCAGGCGGTAAGCTCGATGGTCTGGCCCAGTCCCGGCTTGGGCACCACCACCAGGCCATCCCAGGCCCCGGTAAAGCGGCGCTGCCAGGCGCGAATCTGGCTCAGGGCCTCGGCTGGGGGTTGGTCGTAGTAGATGACGATGTTGCCGTGCTCGAGGGCGTGTACCAGCTTTTCTTTGGGCTCGGGGCGGGTGTAAAACCCCGGCTCCGTCCAGTTGGGCCAGTGCACCCCCGAGGTGGGCGGGTCGGTGGCATATACGATGGACACCCCGATGTTGCCATGGCCCCGCCCGGCATCGGGGTTGGTAATCACTCGAGCCGGCAATCCCGCCTTGCCCTGGGCAATCAGGGCCTCAAAACTACCCGCCGCTTGCTGCCCCTGCCACCAGAAAAAGCCTCCCACCAACACCGCCAGCGCCGCTACCCCACCCAGAACCCAGGGCATGGGCGAGGGCTTGGGCTGGGAACTGTACTTTGCAGCGCCTTTCTTTTTCTTTTTAGGTTGGGTCGCCTTCTTTTTAGGTTGGGTCGCCATGGGATCACCTTGAAAGCATAGCTTAGGGGTACTTTAGAATCTCGAGTACCTCACCATTTCACATTTCCACAAGATTCGGCCTCCCTTAAGGGAGGCTTAAGGCTTTACCCAGTATCCCCTTCAGCTTTGGGGTGAATGTTTATAGTTAGGAGGAAGAACTATGTCAAGGTACCTTAGACAACTTGCAGGGCTGGCCCTGATGGGCTTGTTGGCCGCTTGCGGCGCATCATCACAGACCTCCGGCAACTTCAGTCAAAGCGACGCCCTGGCCCTCGCTGAAGCAGCGCAGGGGGATCTGCAGCTCACTGGTGCCATGCTCGGCGATGCGAGCAGTACTGCATTTAGTGCTCAAGGCCAAGCAGACAGCCTCGAGGCCAATGCCCAGGCCTGGGGTTTACCGAGGCGCAATGTCCTGATTCTACGGGCAGTGGGCATCATGTACCTGCCCCTCGCCTCGAGCGCCAACTGCTCTATCAACACCACTCCCTCCACACCCACAGATACCGACAACGACGGTGTACCGGCCAGCGCCACCACCACCTATAACTGCAGCTACACCGGCCCCGGCAACACCAGCTACAGCCTGAAGGGCAGCATTGCTTTGCAAGATACCAACGACAACCAGCCCTACAGCGGCTATAGCGTTGCTTTCGACCGTTTTGCCTCACGCCTCGCTGGCAACAATTTTGCCATAGAGCGCACCCTGCAGGGCAGCTACTCGATTGACAAGCAGGATGCCACCCTCTTCAAGATCACCAAGAACTACACCCATACCGTCACCAAGACCGTTTTCAACAACACCTACACCGGCTCACTGGCCTTCAATGTCAGCAAGACCTATGCCCCCGACAACGACGGCAACAGCGATCCCTGGGATGCTGGCACCTTCACGGTAGATAAGGCCAGCCCTGGCAGCGCCACCTGGACGCGCAACAACAATACGCGCAACCTGATCTGGTACACCGACCCTACCCTGCACTGGAACCGCACGGTCTGCCAGAACCCCCTGGGCCGTCTGATGAACTTCGACAGCGGGGCCAAGGAATTCGTCTACATCAACCCAGCGGGTGAGAAGTCTACGCTGCGGATCGAGTTTAGCGGCTGCGGCCAGTTCAGCGTGACCCTGAACGGGCAGCCAGTTGAGTAACCCTCACCTGGAGGCCCGCTCCCGCTGTGGGCGGCGGATGGTCTCGATATGCGCGCCATTTTCCAGCACTGCGGTAAATAACTCCCATAGGTTTGTGGCCAATTCGGGCTCGGTGGTGAGCTGGGTAAAGCGAAAATAGGCTGCATCGCCCGAGGGCAGCACGAAGGTAGGCGTACCAAAAACCCCCAGTTCACCGGCGGCCTCGAGGTCGGCGGCCAGCTCGAGCCGCCGGCTTTCCTCATCTTCCAGGTCGGCCATAAAGCGCTCCAGATCCAGCCCAGCCCGGCCCACCGCTTCAACCAGGGTCTCGTCGTCCAGCCTGCGTCGTTCTTGGTGGCGCAGGCGAAAGAGCTCGAGGGCAAAGCGCAGGTGGGCGGCCTTCCCCTGCTGCCTTGCGGCGTGGGAGGCCAGAAAAGCCCGGAGCGATGGGGAGCTTTCCAGCGGCTGCTCGGCCAGCTTCCAGGCCGGGGCCTTGCGCGGCCGGCCTGCGTTTTCGGGGTGGTTGCCCTGCTCCAGGCTGTAGTGCCTGATTTCCAGGTCCAGGCCCAGTTGCGGGGCCACCACGTAGGCCAGCTCGAGGCCCCGCCAGGCAAAGGGGCACAGGTAGTCGAGGTAGATCTTCACCAGCTGCATCGGTGTAACCCCGCATCAGTCGCCAAAGTACTCGTAGGTGTGGGGCCCTTCCAGGCCCAGCATGATGTCGAGGTTCTGCACCGCCGCGCCCGAAGCCCCCTTGCCCAGGTTGTCGAAACGCGCCACCAGCAGGGCCTGCTCGCGCGCGGGGTTTTCGTAGACGAAGAGCTCGAGCAGGTTGGTGCCGTTCAGGGCCTGGGGGTCGAGCACCGGGTGGTGCTGGCCGTAGGTCTCCAGGGGCATCACCCGCACGAAGCGCTGCCCCTGGTAGCGCTCCGCGAGGGCTTCGTGCAGTTCGGCAGCGGTGACCTTTTGCGGCAGGGCCCACAGGTGCACCGGGATGAAGTCCAGCATCCCCTGGCGGAAGCGCCCCACCGCCGGGGTGAAGATGGGGGGGTGCCGCAGGCCCGAGTAGACGGTCATCTCGGGGATGTGCTTGTGGGTAAGCTCGAGGCCATAGGCCCGGTAGTCCCCGGCCAGGCGGTGCTCCCCCCGGCCTTCCATGGCGTCTATGAGCTGCCGCCCCCCGCCGGAGTAGCCCGAGATGGCATTCACCGAGGCTGCGAAGTCTGCAGGCAAAAGCCCGGCCTCCACCAGGGGCCGCAGGAGGGCGATCACCCCGGTGGGATAGCAGCCGGGGTTGGAAACCAGGCGCGCCCGGCGAATCGCTTCGGGCTGCGCTGGGGTGAGCTCCGGGAAGCCGTACACCCAGCCCTCGGCCACCCGGTGGGCCGAGCTGGCGTCCAGGATGCGGGTCTCGGGGTTCTCCAGCATCGCCACCGCCCCTTTGGCCAGGTCGTCGTGCAGGCAGAGGATGGCTACGTCCGCCATGTTCAGCAGGCGCTTGCGCTCGAGCTCATCCTTGCGCTTAGCCGGGTCAATCGAAATGATCTCGATATCGTTTCTGTGCTGCAAGCGGGCCCGGATTTGCAGGCCGGTGGTACCCGCCTCGCCGTCAATGAACACCTTGGGCTTACTCATGGCTCCACCCAGCCCCGTCTTGTCCCAGGGCGGCCAACAGACTTTCGAACGTGTGTGTGCGCATGCTTTGGTTCCAGGCCCAGCTCTAAGAGCATCTGTCGAAGAAGAAACACCTGGGTCAGAGGCGACTTTACCTGTGGCCGGCCCACCTGCTTGCGTATGTGCTCGCTCTGCCCCATACCCCTAGCTTAACAAATGGTAGAGAAGGGCTTTTTGCGCGTGCAGACGGTTCTCGGCCTGGTCGAAGACCCTGGACTTTTTGTGCAGGGTGGCCTCCTCGACCACCTCCTCGCCGTAGTGGGCCGGCAGGCAGTGTAAAAAAATGCCGTCGGGGTCAATCAAGTCCAGCATGGCCGGGGTTACCTGAAAACCGGTGAAGTCTTTGATTTTGCGCCTCTGGCTGGCCTCGGCCTCCTGGCCCATCGAGACCCAGACGTCGGTATAGAGCACCTGGGCCCCTTTAGCGGCCTCGAGGGGGTCGTGGGTCAGGGTGATATCGGCCCCTAGCTTGAGGGCTTCCATGTAGATGATGGCGTTGGGCTCATAGCCGCGCGGGGTGGCGATGGTGAGCTTGACCCCGGAGAGCACCGCGCACTGGATATGGGCGTTGGCCATGTTGTTGCCATCGCCAATATAGGCCACCCTGATACCCTTGGTATCGGGGAAGGTCTCCTCGATGGTCTGGTAGTCGGCCAGCAGTTGCACCGGGTGCAGCAGGTCGGAAAGGCCGTTGATGACCGGCTTGGAAGAGTAGCGAGCCAGCTCCTCGAGGGTCGAGTGCAGGTAGACCCGGGCCATAATGCCCTCCACCCAGCGCTCGAGGTTCAGGGCGATGTCACGCACCGGCTCGCGGGTGCCCAGGCCAATCTCGGCGTTGGTGAGGTTCACCGCGTGCCCGCCGAGCTGGTTCATGGCTACTTCGAAGGTGGTGCGGGTGCGCAAAGAGGGCTTCTCGAAGATCATCGCCAGGGTCTGGCCCTCGAGGGGCCGCAGCCCCCTGTAAGCCCCCCGCTTCATGGCGTGGGCCGTATCCAGCACCGCGCGGTACTCGGCAGGCGACAGGTCGAGGTTGGAAAGGAAGTCGCGACCTTTAAGGCTGGTAAGCGGCTCAATCACCTCAGCCACAAGCACCTCCACTTCTGTATGTATAAAAACCCAGTCATAGGGTTTGATTATACAGAGGCGCAGGCCAGACGCTACTCAGATGGTCTCGAGCGCGACCTCGACCATCTGATTGAAGGTCTCCTGCCGCTCCTGGGGGGTGGTCTTCTCGCGGGTAATCAGGTGGTCGCTGATGGTAGCGATACACAAGGCCTGCACCCCAAACTTGGCCGCCAGCGTGTAGAGTCCCGCAGCCTCCATCTCAACCGCCAGCACCCCAAACTGGGCCCATAGCTGATAGGGGTCGGGCTGGTCGTGGTAGAAGGTGTCGGTGGAAAGCACGTTGCCCACGTGCACCGGCATGCCCCTGGACTGGGCCTGCTCGTAGGCCCGGCGCATCAGGTCGAAGGTGGCGATGGGCGCATAGTTCTGGCCGCCAAAGCGCAGGTTGTTGATAGAGGAGTCGGTGCAGGCGGCCTGGGCAATAACCAGATCGCGCAGCTTCAGGCGCTCGGTAATGGCCCCAGCGGTGCCTACCCGAATCAGGGTCTTGCAGCCATAAAACTGAACCAATTCGTGAATATAGATGCTGGCCGAGGGGATCCCCATCCCGGTGCCCTGCACGCTTACCCGTTTGCCTTTGTAGGTGCCGGTGTAGCCAAACATGTTGCGAACCTGGTTGTACAGCACCGGATTTTCCAGAAAGTTCTCGGCGATGTACTTAGCCCGCAGAGGGTCGCCGGGGAGCAGGATGGCTTCAGCAATAGCACCAGGTGGAGCGGAGATATGCGGCGTCATGTCTGTACTTTATCCTGTTGTGCCAGAATCGCCAAAGAAATTAGTGCGGGGCTTCACCCGCGGCCCTTTACCGCAAGCGGTCTATTTAGCAAGCTCATCCGGACCCTGGCCGCTCGACTGCCGCAGGACAGCCAGTTCAAACTGGGTGGGGTTCTGGGCGTGCAGGCGGGCAGTCTGGTAGTCCACCAGGCCCTGGTAGTACAACGCCAGCAGGTTTTGATCGAAGCTCTGGTAGCCCTCGAGGCCCTGTTCGCGCAGCACCTCGCGCAGGCGGTCGGTCTGGCTGGGCTGCTTGAAGGCCTCGCGAATGCGGGGGGTCATAGTGATGACCTCGGTAATGGGAACCCGCTGGCCGTCGGTGGTGGGCACCAGGCGCTGGTGGATGATACCCAAAAGGCTTTCGGCCAGCAGCACCCGGTTAATGTTGCGTTCAACCTGGCTGAAAAGCTCGAGCATCCGGTTCAGCACCCCGACACTATCGCTGGAGACAAAAGTCGAGAGCACCAGATGGCCGGTATACACCGCATTGAGCACCGCCGAGGCGGTAGCGGAGTCCCGGATTTCACCAATCACGATCACATCGGCATTCTGGCGCATGGCAGCCAGCAAGGCCTTCTCGTAGGAGATCGCATCGGAGCCAATTTCGCGCTGGATGACCGCCGAGCGCTTGGGGCGGTGCAGGTACTCGATGGGATCTTCTACTGTGACAATAATGCGGGTGTGGTGGGTGTTAATCTCATCTACCAGTCTGGCCAAGGTAGTAGATTTTCCAGCACCTATCGGCCCCGTCACCAGCACCAGACCCCGCCGCTGATCGCGGAAGAACTCGAGGTGCTCCGGGCGCAGATTAACCTTGCTGAGGTCGGTATCCTCGCTGCTCAGGGTGTGCAGTACAGCGCTGATAGAACCCCGCTGATAGAACAGGTTCACCCGCAAGCGGGTCAGGCCCGGCAGGCTATAGGCCACATCCACCTGGCGATAGGCGCGTAGGCGGGCTTTTTGTTGAGGGGTACAGAGCTTCTCGACCAGACTGGCCGTAAACTCGGGGGTGATGACACTCTGACTAACAGTTTTGAGTTCGTCTCCGATGCGGGCCAGCACCGGCATACCAGCGTGAAGATGAATATCCGAAGCGCCTTTATGTACCAGCAAAATAAGCATTTCTTCAAAATGCATAAGCGACCAAGGCAAAGGTTATCATCTTTTGTGCCATTCGGTGCCCATTTCCAAACCAGCTGGCGTTACGGCGTTTCGCGTCCTCTTTGGCAAAGGCTTCTATCCCAGCTTTGCCAGGTCAGGGCCAGTGGTCGGTTCCGTCACGCATAGGTATTGCACACGGTACGGACTCATCCACCCAGCCCAGCAAAAAACCGCTGCACCAGGTATGCATGGGAGCAGGCCTTAGTCGAAGGAAAAATCGTCGGCCAACTGAGCCACAGGACGCCCCGAGATACGTTGCACGGCCTCAGGGATAAGTGGTAAAAGCACCTCGATGGAGTCCTTGCTGCCCTGCGGCCCGCCTGGCAGGTTGACAATAAGGGTCTTGCCCCGCACCCCTGCAACGCCACGGGACAGGGCCGCCAAAGGGTTTTTCTTATAGGTTTCGATGCGAATAAGTTCTGCTATTCCGGGTGCTTCCTTCTCCAGCATCTCGCGGGTGGCTTCGGGCACGTGGTCGCGGTTGCTCAGGCGGATGCTACCCACAGTCAGAATCACATCGAGGCCGTCGCGGTCGGCCCAAAGCCGCAGAACACGCTTAATCTGGGCGGGTTCATCGGGAATAATCTCGTAATTAGCAATCTCGTAGGGCCCCGGGGTCAGGCTCTCGCGCAAAACGGCGTAGGTGCGATCTTCAATTTCGCCTCGAGCCCCCCGGTCGGAAATGGTTAGGATGCCGACTCGAATCATTTAGTGCAAAGTTTAGAGCAAAAAAGTGTTAGCTTTGGGTTATATGTGGCACGATAGCCCAACCCTGGAGGGTCGTTATATCCGGCTGGAGCCTTTGGGCCTGGAGCACGCACCGGCTTTGCTCGAGCACTTCGACGCCGAGATGGTACAGTACCTGAGCAACGCACCCAGGGAGCCCTCCCTGGAAGCCATGCAAAACTACATCCGCACCTTACTTGCAGCCAGAGATCGGGTTAACTGGGCCATCGTCGACAAGGCCAGCGGCCAGGTGGCCGGGCGCACCGGTTATGTGCGGGTCAACCCGGAGTACCGCGGTTTAGAGACCACCACCTGGATTTTTACCCCTTTTCAGGGCGGCTATGCCAACCCCGAGAGCAAGTACCTGCTTTTGTGCAGGGCTTTCGAGGATCTGAAGGCCATCCGGGTGCAGTTTCGGGCCGACGCGCGCAACACCCGTAGCTGCAAGGCCATCGAGAAGCTAGGGGCTACCTTTGAGGGTATTTTGCGTAAGGATCAGATTTATCCCAATGGCACCATTCGCAGCACCGCGGTTTATTCGATTATCGACGACGAGTGGCCCCAGGTGAAAAAAGCGCTCGAGGCCCGGCTGTATCGCTAGCCAGCTCAAACCTGCCGCAGGTCTTCCAGCAGTTGCCAGCCCACCTCCTTGGGGGTGGCCTCGAGGTAGGGCTTTAGCGTCTGGCTCACCCACAGCGCCAGCGGCTTCAGGTCTTGTGGTTCCTGCTCGGTGCGCACCAGCAGGGTCACCTGATAGAACTGCTGGGTCTCGGTGGGGGTGCCGTCCTCGAAAAAGGTCATGGGGGCCCGCACTTTGTCGATCAGCACGTGCACTTCCCCCAGTTGGCGGGGAATCGCCTCGCGGGGGTCGAAGGAAAGTTCTTTGGGGTGCCACAGATACCCCTGAAACAGCTTGATGGCCTTCATCGCAGTCACAGGTTCGATTTTCGCTGCTGGAACCAAAACCAAAAGTGGCTTTGGCCCTTTATCCCACCCGCGCCACCTCGACCCCATCCCGCAGGTATACCCTGGGCAGGCGGGCCGCAAGCCGCACCGCCGGCTCGTAGCTGACGGTTCCGGTCAGCTCGGCCCAGCCCCACAGGCTGCTGGTGGGGTCGAAGTCGGGGGTGACCACCTCAAAGACCTGCTCCAGGCCCACCGGCCCCGGAAGCTTCACGGTGATCTGATCCATCGAGACCCGGCCCACCACCGGGCAGGTGCAGGGCTGGTCATCCGGGTAATACCGAACCGTTGCCCGGTTGAAGACCAGGCGGGGGATGCCATCGGCGTAACCCACCGGCAGGGTGGCGATCCATTCCCGGCCCTGGGTGGTGTAGAGGCCGCTGTAGCCGATTCTGCGCCCGGGTGGCAGCTCTTTGACCTGGGTGGGTTTGGCCAGCAGGCGGGCGATGGGTTTCAGGCCCAGGTGGGGCAGCAGACCATACAGGCCGATACCCGGACGCACCGCGCTCAGGCCGTATTCGCCAAAATTAAAAGTTCCGGCGGTGTTGCACAGGTGGTAAAAGTAGCCCGGCCCAAACACCTGCTGCACCTGCTTGAAACTGGCAATTTGCTCTTTGGTCCAGAGCACATCCTCCTCAGCATCGGCAAAGTGGGAGTAGATGCCCTGGATGAGCAGGTTGTCATAGCGGGCAAAGTGTTCTTTGACCTGTGGGGCTTCCTCGGGTTGGAAGCCCACCCGGCCCATACCGGTGTCGAACTCGAGGTGCACCGTCACCGGCTTGCCCAGGGCGTTGAGGGCCTCGGCGCTCTCGAGGGTCGAGATGGAAGGGATCAGATCCAGCTCAACCACCTCCCTGGCCTGCTGGGGGTGCAGACTCCCCATCAACAAGATGCGGGCCACAATGCCGGACTTGCGTAGCTCGCGGGCTTCATCGGTGGTGGCTACCGCCAGCCCCCAGGCCCCTAGGCGCAGCAGTTCCTTGCCTACCTCCACTGCCCCGTGCCCGTAGGCGTTGGCCTTAACCACACCAATCACCTGGGTATGACCAGCCCTGGAGCGCAGCAGGTTATAGTTGTGGGCCAGGGCATCGAAATTCACTTCCAACCAAGCAGGACGCATAGGCGACAGTCTAATACCAGCCTGAAAGATAGGCTTCAAAACCGGCACAAAAGGCAAAAAACCTCCCCAAACGTTTGGGGAGGGTGTGCAAAACCATGTTACTTAAGTTCTACTTCAACGCTGGACATCTTGAAGTCTTCCACCAGCACACCCGCGGCCTGCCCGCTTACCGCGACGCTGCCCACGGTGGCGCTGACGCTCACACCGTAGGTGCCAGGCGGAAGGGTGCTGAATACATACTTGCCGCTGGCATCGGCCTGGGAGCTCGAGGCCACCGTAGCATTACTGGCATCCTTGATTTCCACCGTCACATTGCTGGGAGCTGTTGCCGATTTGAGCGAAACCGTGATTCCACCGGTGGGCTCAAACTCGGCATCAACGGTGGTGACGGTATTCGCAAGGACACTGGCGGTTTTCTTAGTTAGGTAGACCACGTTCTCGGGGGTCTGGAGGCGGAAAGTGAACTCGTAGGTAGCAGGTGCAGCCACCGCTGCGAAGCTGTACAAGCCCAGGGCGTTGGTCTGGGTGGTGTAGGTGTTGTCGGCAGATTTGGCCTCCACACCGGCGTCCTGCGCTGCACGGCCTCCTTTGAAGGTGACCTTGCCGCTCACAGCCCCGGAGGTCACATCGCCGCTGGCCTTGACCACCGGCTTGAGCATGTAGCGGCCATTGCCGGTCTGTACCAGTGAGTGGCCCAGGTCAAACGCCAGTGTCAGGGTGGTGGTGGCGTCTGCCTGCACATTAAACCCGCCCTGGATGACCAGCTTGAGACCGGTCTGCTGGCCGCTGGGTATGCGCAACGGCACTTTGGTACCGTCCTTCATCACCAGATAAACCGATTGGGCATCGGCGCCCGACTCGGCAGGTGAAAACAGGCGGAACTGGGTATAGACTCCTGCCGGCACCGTGCCCTTGACAATGGTTGTGGCCTTACCCGACAGGGCCATCAGGTCAATGTCGGGATTACCGTCACCGTCGCTATCGCCCAGCTCGGTGTTGGGCTCCAGCTCAGCCACCCGGCCACCTTCACCCACCAGCTCAATGCACTTCAGGTTGACCACCACTTTGGCCATCTGCGAGAGGTCGGTTTGGGATCGGCCCAGCGGGTCGAGGGAAGAAATCCCTTGGGCCAGCGAATTGCTCGATAGATCGGCGGTCATCAGCAAAGCCTGAAAATTGGTTTGATTGGCGCTGGTAGACGAGGAGCCACAACCTGCCATCAGCACGGCCAGGACAAGAGCCGCGAGCAAATTACGAAGAACTGTAGTTTTCATGGTTGCTCCGTTTAGGTTCCCAACCCTAGGGGCCGGAACCGAACTGAGCTAAGTCTAGGAAAAGGCAATTAATCGGAGGTAAATAGCCCGGGTATTGTGAGCGCAAGGTAAAGACTATCTAAAGATTGTGGCTTAGATACTCGGCGAATCAGCTAAACTTTGCGAATCTTCATGCTCTGTACCTGGCCGGTCTCAGCGTTGATGCGGAAGGTCTTGTACTCGCGGGTGCGGGCCGCATCGCCCAGGCTCAGATAGGCCGTGGGTTCGCGCACCACGAAGGACAGCGTGACCTCCCAGAACTGATTGTCGGGCGTAAGCTCGACCTCCTCGAGCCGCAGCTCAGGAATCTGCTTTTCGCTGAAGAGGGTCTGGATGTACTCGGTGGCAATCTTGACCGCTTCCTTGACCTCGAGCATAGATAAAGCGATTGTACCGCAACAGATACCGCGTCAGGTGTAAGCTATCTAGCGTGCCGCGCAAAATCATCCTCGACTGTGACCCCGGACACGACGACGCCATCGCCATCATGCTGGCCCTGGCCAGCGAGGAGCTCGAGATCCTGGGCATCACCACCGTGTATGGCAACGTGGGCCTCGAGCGCACCACCCGTAACGCCCTGGTAGTGCGGGAAGTGCTGGGCAAGAGCGTGCCCATCTATGCCGGAACCGACCGGCCCCTGGTACGCGACCGCATCAGCGCCGAGGCCGTGCATGGGGTCTCGGGGCTGGAAGGCCCCCACCTGCCCACCCCTAGCGGCCAAGCGGAGCCTAAGCACGCTGTGCACTTCATTATTGAGCAGGTGCTCCAGCATCCCGGCGAGGTCACGCTGGTGCCGGTAGGCCCTCTCACCAATATCGCGCTGGCTATGCGGCTCGAGCCCCGCATCATCACCCAGATTAGAGAAATTGTGCTGATGGGCGGCTCGATTGACATTGGCAACTGGTCGCCCAGTGCCGAGTTCAACATTCTGTGCGACCCCCATGCAGCCAAAATCGTGTTTGGGGCAGGGGTTCCGCTGGTGATGATGGGCCTCAACCTGACCCATCAAACCATCGCCCATCCCGAACGGGTGGCGCGCTTCCGGGCCCTGGGAACGCGGGTGGGGGCGTTTACGGCGGAGCTGCTCGAGTTCTTCCGCGAGCATCACATAAAGCGCTTCAAATGGGATGGGGCCCCCATCCACGACGCCTGCGCGGTGGCTTATTTGTTGCGTCCCGAGCTGTTCAAAACCGCCCTGTTGAACGTAGAGATCGAGGCCAACGAAGGGCTGGCCTTTGGGCGCACGGTCTGCGACTACTGGGGCGTAACCGGCAAACAACCCAACTGTGAGGTGGGCCTCGAGATCGACGTGGACGGCTTCTATGACCTGCTGGTAGAGCGTTTGGGGCGCTATGCCTAGTGTGATAGATCAGGTGTAACCTCCTATCTTTACAACAGTCCGCCCCATCGAACGGTATAAGCTATAGGCCATGAGCATTGTGGTGGTGGGCAGTATCAACATGGACTTAGTGGTACGGGTCAAACGGCATCCCCAGCCTGGGGAAACCTTGCTGGGCTCCGACTACGAAACCCACCATGGTGGCAAAGGGGCCAATCAGGCTGTGGCCGCCGCCCGCATGCTGGCCCGCAGCATGCGGGCCAAAGGCCCTGCATCCAGTCAGAACCCCGGGGTACGCATGATTGGGCGGGTAGGACAGGATGAGTTTGGCCATCAGCTGCGCAACGCCCTCAAGCGCGAAGGTATCAATGTGCATGCCACCCTCCCCATTGCAGCCCCTACCGGCGTGGCCTTTATTGCAGTAAACGAAGAAGGGCAGAACACCATTATCGTATCGCCGGGAGCCAACCATCGCCTGCGGCCCGAGAACCTTTCCCTCGCCGAGTTCGAGGGGGCGCGGGTGGTGGTCTTGCAGCTCGAGATACCCCTCGAGACCGTGCGACGAGCTGCCGAGCTAGGCCGCCAGGTAGGGGCCAGGGTCATCCTGAACGCCGCCCCCGCACAAAAGCTGCCCGACCGGCTTCTGGAGTACATAGACATCCTGGTGGTCAACGAAACCGAGGCCCTGGGCCTGAGCGGGGTACTGCCCAACTCGCCCGAGATAGCCCTCGAGGTAGCCCAGCTACTGGCTAAAAAAGTGCCCACCGTCATCATCACCCTGGGTGAACAGGGAGCAGTGTGGGTATCCCCCGAGGGCCAGGGACATCAGCCAGTTCCCGAAGTAGAGGTCGTCGATGCCACTGGGGCCGGGGATGCCTTTATCGGGGCATTGGCCACAGCCCTCTGTGAGGGGATGTCGCTGGCCCAGGCCGTGAAACGCGGCTGTGTGGCTGGGGCTTTGGCCACCACCAAAACCGGTGCTCAGTCCTCATTGCCCTGGCGGGAGGATGTGTACGCCCAGCTCGAGTCCTAACAGCGCGCACAATTCCTGCTTGTTTTTGATAGGCTGCAATTGGTGTTGTTATCGGTCTATCATCTAACGGAGTATTTCTACCCCGACGCGGCACGGGACTCCTTCAACGAGCTGTGGCTTTATCCGGTAGACGATCACCGCCAAGGGCTTTTGGAGTTTCGCCTTAACATCGCACCCGACGTCATGCCCCGCAGCCGCCAGGATTACTTTCACAACCGGATCTACAGTTTTCACGTCACCCACCCCCACACGCGACTGCGGGTAGAAATGCGGGCCAGGGTTTTGACCTTTGCCACGCCGGAGCCTCTGCCAGTGCCAGTTCAGGCCCTAAGCAGCCTGGAGTCCAGGTTTTTTGAGTTCCTGGCACCCACATCCAGGGTGCCCCTGCATTACAACTGGCTCGAGCTTCTAGGTTTACGCCCGCCCAACCCCCAGGAAAGCCTGCACAGCTACCTGCTGGAAGTAACGGAGCACCTCCACCGGAGTTTTCGCTACGACGCCGCCGCCACCGAGCTAAACACTCCACTGATCCAATTTGTAGAAGGCCGGGCTGGGGTCTGCCAGGATTACGCCCAGGCTATGCTGGCGGTTCTGCGCAGCGTGGGAATTCCGGCCCGGTATGTCTCAGGGTATCTGGCCACAGGGGTTGGCTCGCAGGGCAGCCATGCCTGGGTTGAAGCCTTTGTACCTGGCTCGGGCTGGTATGGCTACGACCCCACCAACAACTCCACTATTACCGAGCAGTACGTTAAAAAAGCCCACGGGCGCGACTACGACGACTGCCCACCGCTCAAAGGGCTTCGCCGTGGGGGCGGCAAGGAACAGCTAAACGTGCTGGTGCAGGTCAAGGTGCTGTCGGGCAGTTTTTGACCATGTACCGGATTTGCTTATCGCGTTCCCTCAATTTTTGCCGCCAGTCCTAGCGGCTACGGGTCGTGCGCTGGGAGGTCTGGGTGGGTAAGAGGTAGCCGTGGTTGTCGGGGGCATCGTCGGTAGCGGCGGTAATGACCCGGCCCGATTTGAGACGGGTGCCCTCGCCAACCAGGTACACTGCGCCCCACGGACGGTAGGTGCTGGTTAGGGTGTCTTTCTGCACCCTGCCATTGGAGAATCGAATGGTGCGGTAAACCTGCACCGTGGCACCTTCGGCGGCCCAGTCTACCTGCACAAAGCGCTGAGCCGGCAGATCGGGGCTAACAATATAGCGAGTTGGTAGCGCTGGCGTACGGCTTAGTGTGACGGGATTGCTCCAGGTGACTTCGCGATCCTTAGTACCGAAAATGCGAAAGGTAATTTGGCTGCCGCTCACACTACTCTGGATCTGCAGGTGACCAGGGGTATCGTTTTTGAACCTAAGGTCGAGGGAGGGTAAGAAAACCGCGGCATCCAGGCCGGTGGGCTGGTAGTAGCGCACCTGATAGCTGTGGGGCCGGCGCTGCACGATGGGCAGCCCCGCAAAGTAGGCCGCGCGGAAGAGGGTGGTCGAGACCTGGCACATCCCCCCACCCACCCCTTCTACCGTTTGTTCGCCCGAGATCACAAAGGCTTTTTTGAAGCCGGTGCGTTCGGAGACTTCGCCCATGGCCCTGGCAAACGAAAAAATTTCGCCTGGAGGAATCAGCACGCCATCAAGGCGGCTGGCCCCAAGCTGAATGTTGTAGCGGCGTTCGTAGGAGGAGCCCGCAAAGGAGGTGGTGGCCTCGGCCAGAAGCTGGCGAATGCCAAGGTTGTAGAAGTGAGGGGTGCCTCGAGGGTGCAGGGTGTGGCGCACCGGTAGCAAAAACTCGGTCTGGCCGGATTGCAGGGCCTCGAGATAGCGCTTCTTGGCCTCGGCCAGGTCGAAGGTATGGCCCATCTGGTCTTGCAACACCCAGTCCTTCAAAGCCGCGTCGTAGCGCCAGCGGGCCTCGAGCGCAGGCCGGGCGGCCCTACTGAGCAGGGTCGGAAGCTGTCCCACCCCCCCAATCTTGATGCGCTGGGGCACCCCCACGGTCACGATCTGGCCTTTTTCAATGCGGTTTTCTAAAGCGTAGTAAAGACCATCCGGCCCCGCTAAAGCTAGCGAAATCCAGCAAAAAATAGCCAATGTGGTAGTACGCATACCCCCACTCTAAGGCCCCAAATACACAAAAAATGTGCAAACTAACCCTGGCCCTGCGCATGCCGGGCCATCCAGCTTTGCAACACAGCCTCATACTGCTCGGGGGCAAGACGAACCCGTTCATAAAAACCCGCCTGTAAGCGCTGGCGCTGAGCCTCGAACAGGATTACCGCTGCCGCCACCGAAACATTCAGGCTCTGCACCATGCCCATCATGGGAATCAGAATGTGGGCATCGGCCAGCTCGGCGGCCTCTGGCGAGACCCCCCACTTCTCGGTACCCAGCAGAATGCAGGTTGGGCGGGTGTAATCGGCCTGGCGGTAGTCCACAGCCCGCTCGGAAAAATGCGCGGCCAGCACCTGAAATCCCCGCGCCTTGAGGTGGGCAAAAGCCGAGGCGGTATCGGCGTGCAGTGTAAGCCCCACCCACTTGGCCGCCGAGCCGGAGGTCTCGTTGAAGGTTTTGCCTTTGAGGCTCAGATCCTGAGCTTCTTCCAGGTTTGGAATACCGTGCTTGGCCGGAATGGCGTGGGCCTCGAGCACCCCCACCGCGTCGCAAGAGCGCAGAATGGCGGAAAAGTTGTGGGGCTTATGCACCCGCTCCATCAGCACCGTCAGGTCGGGCTGGCGTTTGTTCAATACGGCGCGAATCCTGGCAAGGCGTTCTGGCGTCACGGAGGTTCATTGTACTGTGCCAAAATGGCGGCATGAAAGCCATCGTGGTTGAACAGAACGGCCCGCCCGAACACCTGCGCTACCGGGAGGTGCCCGAGCCCAGCCCCGGGCCCGACGAGGTGCTGGTGCGCACCAGCCTGACCAGCCTCAACTACGCCGACGTACAGGCCCGGCGGGGCGGCTACGAGGCCGGTTCACCGCCCCCTTTTATACCGGGGCTGGACGCAGTGGGGGTGGTGGAAGCCCTGGGCGCAGAGGTCACGGGTCTGGCGCTGGGGCAACGGGTGGCAGTGTTTGCGAGTGGAGGTTCGTATGCCGAAAAAGTACTGGCTAAGGCGGTGCTGACCTACCCGGTTCCCGACAACCTGCCCGACGAAGCGGTCGCGGGCCTGACCGCCCTGGTCACGGCCTACAACACCCTGATCTGGGCTGGGCGCTTACAGCAAAACGAGACCGTGCTGGTGCACGCTGCTGCGGGTGGCGTGGGCAGCCTGGCGGTGCAGATGGCGAAGGCCCTGGGTGCGGGGCTGGTCATCGGAACCGTGGGGCATCCGGCCAAGGCCGGGTTCGTCCGTGGTCTGGGGGCCGATGCCGTGGTGGGGTACGAGGGCTTTGCTGAGCGGGTGCTCGAGCGAACCCAGCAAAAAGGCGCTGATCTGATCCTCGACTCAGTGGCGGGGGAGGTTTTTAGCCAGGGCATGCGCTGCCTGGCCCCTTTTGGCCGCCTGGTGGTGTACGGGCATGCCAGCGGGCAGGCCGGTCGCTTCGAGACCCGCCCGCTGCACCGCCAGACCAAAGCCGTCATCGGCTACAGCAGCGGGCATTACCGGCGCAATCGGCCCGAGCTGCTGAGGCCCACCGTGGAGGCCGTCTTTGCTCTGCTCCAGTCAGGCAAGATCCGGCTCTACGTGGGCGCACGCTTCCGGCTCGAGGAGGCTGCCCAAGCCCACGCCCTAATGGAAAGCCGGCAGAGCACCGGCAAAATCTTGCTTTATCCCTAAATTTCCCGCTCGGTACGCGAGAGCGGCCAGCTCGACACTTCGTTGAGCGCCGCCACCTCTTCCGCGCTCAGTTGTAGCTGCGCGGCCGGTAGCAGATCCTGTAGCTGCTGTACGGTATTGGCCCCCACGATCGGGGCGGTGATGAAGGGGCGCGATAGCTGCCAGGCCAGGGCCACCTGGGCCGGATGCGCCCCGCGCTGCTGGGCAATTTCCAGAACCTTATCCAGTATCTTCCAGTTCTGCTCGCTAAAGCGTCCGCTGGCGATGCCCTGGGCCCGCACGCTCTCGGGCAGGGGCTGGTCGCGCCGGTACTTGCCGGTCAGAAAGCCACCGGCCAGGGGGCTGTAGGGAATGACGCCCAGGCCGTAGGTCTCGCAGACTCGAGCTAGCTCACGCTCGAAGTTCATGCGGGTGGGCATGGTCAGGCTGTACTCGGGCTGGATCGAGACAAAGCTCTCAAAACCATGTTTATCCGAGGCCCACAAAGCCTGCATTAAGCGCCAGGCCGAGAAGTTGGAGCAGCCAATATAGCGCACGTAGCCTTTGCGCACCAGGTCGGTCAGGGCTGAGAGGGTCTCTTCGATGGGCACCTGGTTATCCACCCAGTGCACCTGGTACAGGTCGATGTGGTCAACCTGCAGGCGGCGCAGGCTGTCCTCCACCGCCCGCATAATCCAGGCCCGCGAGAGCCCCTCGCGCTGCAGGGGGTGGTTGCGCCCCTCCGAGCCCCCCGGCCCCATCGGGCCGCGCACCTTGGTAGCTACAATTACGCGGTCGCGCAGCCCCCGGCTTTTGAGCCAGCGTCCAATAATCTCCTCCGAGACCCCACCGGGGTTGCCAGGCGCCCAGGTGCTGTAGATGTCAGCGGTATCGATCAGGTTGCCGCCCGCCTCCACGAACGTGTCCATGATGGCAAAAGCTGTGGGTTCGTCGGCCGTCCAGCCAAACTGCATGGTGCCGAGGGCGATGGGATGAACAAACAGTCCGGATTTTCCTAGTTTGCGGTAGCGCATAGGGCCTGATTCTACGGCCATCGGCCTTCGAGCATTGCAGCGTTTTTCATCTTTGCCCTTGGCGGCTCAGGGCTTAGGAAGCGGGCAGGTTGTGGGCGTTGGCCCGCAGGCGCTCGATGAGGGGGCGCAGCAGGTCGCGCTTGAGCTTGAGCGACTGGCGGTTCACGATAAAGCGGGCGGTGGAGTGGGCCAGCACCTCGACCTCGAGCAAGCCCGCTGCTTTGAGGGTAGTCCCGGTCTGCACCACATCCACCACCGCATCGGCCAGCCCGGTGAGGGCGGCCAGCTCGACATTACCGGCCAGCTCGATGATATCGGCCACCATCCCCCGTTCGCGCAGCACCTGCGCGGTAAAGCGGGGGTATTTGGTGGCAATTCGGCGAATGGGGTCGGTCGCAGCCGGGTGGCGGATGAGCGAAAGGCGGCAGGCCCCCGTGCCCAGATCCACCGGCTCGTACACATCGCGCCCCGACTCCAGCAGCACGTCGTTGCCCACCACCCCCACATCGGCAATGCCCAGGTCGACGTAGGTGGGCACGTCGTGGTTGCGCAGCTCGAGCACCGCCACCCCCCCCTCCTGCCCATGCAGCAAGGCCCGTTCGCCCTCGAGGGGGGGCAGTTCCAGCCCGGCCTGCGTCAGGGCCCTGTAGCCATCTGCGAAGTTGCGCCCCTTGGGCAAAGCCACCACCAGGGTAAAGCGTCCTCGAATCATCCGAGCTTCCTTATATCACACCAAAGCCAGGCGCTTCATTCGGCCCTCTCTAAATGCGGCTACGATGCTACCGGTTCTGGACGAACCTCAGGGGTGTGGTCGTGGTCGGGGATCAGGTCTTCGGCCTCCCGCACCACCCGGAACAAGTACCCCCCCAGGCCCACCACCATCCCCAGCAGACCGCTAATCACCAACAAAAGCGCCATTCCGGCCCCGGGCCCCACCCCCACCAAACCTCCAAAAACACCCGCCAGGGCCCCATCGGGCATCATGGCTGGGGTCAGCACCCGGTCGGCCAGGGGGCCGGCCACCAGCATCGCCAAAGGCCCAGCCACCCAGGCGATCATGCGCCGGGCCGCGAACACCTTGCCCTGCACATCGGGGGGTACTTTGGCCTGCCAGATGGCCTGATTAGAGCCGTTCAGGATGGGCACAATCAGGGCAAATATAAAGGCGCAGGTAGCCCAGACCCACACGCTCTGTCCCAGGCCCAGCAGCACGCTGCCAAAAAAGCTCGAGAGCACCCAGCCCATAAGCACTCCGTGCACCTTGCGGCGGGGGCCGCCCCAGGTAGAGAGCAGCACCCCGCCCAGCACGCCCCCAATGCCCGCGGCACTCTGCACGGTCGCGAGCGCGGTTTCGCTCGAGGCCGTACGGGCCAGAATCATCGCGGCCATGATGGCCGAACCCAGGTTGGCCACCAAATTGCCCAGCAAGAACACCGTCTGCAAGCCCAGCAGGCTGGGCCTGGCAAAGATGAACCGGAAACCATACAGGGCCTCACTCAGCAGGCTTCCCCGGCTTTCCCTGCCTGCTGCGCTTTGCTTGGGCTGCGGTACATGCACCAGCATAAGGGTAGTGAAAGCCGCCGTAAACGTGAGCAGATCCAGTAGAAGAATGCCCCTCAGCCCCACCAGCCCCAGCAGGATACCCGCCAGAATGGGAGCCCCAATGCCCGAAGCCGATTCTGCCAGCGAGAGCAGGCCATTGGCCCGGGCGTAATCTTTCTTGTCTACCATGGTGGAGATGGCCGCCGAGTAGGCAGGCCACTGGAAGGCACTGGTCAGGCCGTTGAGCACGCCCACCACATACAGATGCCATATCTCAAGGTTTCCGCTCAAATAAAGCAAAAATACCGCCAGCGTACCCCCCGCAGCGCCCAGGTCGGAGACCATCATCATGAGCTTGCGGTTACCCCGATCGACCCAGGCCCCCGCCAGGGGCGAGATCAGGATGAGCGGAACCATATAGAAAAAGCCCATCAGGGCCAGCGAGGTGGCCAACCCAGTTTTTTCGAAGGCCCAGATGGTAAGGGCAAACTGGCTCATGCCGCTGCCCACTAGCGAGACCAGTTGCCCGAAAGCCACCAGCGTAAATCCCTTAAGTCCGGTTAGGTGTGGCTGCATAGCGCTGTCAAAAGGTGCGTTAACCTCCAAATTCCTTTCCTGGTTCAAGTGTAGGCAAAGTCTACTCCACGAAAAATACAAAACCTGGAGTAGCATAAAAATATGATCCAAACAACACCCAGTGCACATTTGGTCGATAACGCGCTGGCCGCACGCATTCTGGCCGATCCCGAGACCGCCGTATTCCTCAAGCCCTTTATGCGCGGCCCCACCCCGGTCAAAGCCGCTGCCGAGGAGTTCAAAATACCCATTCAGACCATGCATTACCGGGTTCTGCAGATGCTCAAGGCCGGCTTATTGGAAGTAGCGGCAGTCTCCAAAAGACGGGGGCGGCCCGTCAAGCACTACCAGGCCACCTCCAGCTCTTTCCGCGTTCCTCTGGAACTGATACCCCAGCGCCTCCTAGAAAACTTAACCGGCCATGCTTTCTGGAAAGCCCGCCTCGAGCGCAGCTTACAAAAAGCCCTTAGAGCGCACGAGTACGGATCGGAAATCGTGGTCTACCGCAACGCCGATGGGCTGCTGGTCTGGGGTTCGCACCTCGAGGATGAAGCAAGCCCACCCGAACACCTAAACCCCCAGCACCCGGCCGTTCTCAACCTCTGGAACGGGGGTCTGATGCTGGACAGAAGCGATGCCAAAGCCTTGCAGCGCGACCTTTGGGAACTCTATGAACGCTATGCTCACCGGAATGGTACAGAAAAATATGTGCTCCATCTGGGCCTGGCACCGACCCTCGAGATATAACCTCACGGAAAGCTTCGCCCTTGGCCTATCGCGGCCAGTTGCATTTTCCGGTTCGAAGACCCGTATACGCTTCCTGCCGGAACTCCAGCGTGTAGGTAAATCGGGGTAGGGCACTCGACCCACAAATTTGAGGCTTGGAGCGCAGCGAACTGCCCGGAAATTGGCCTTGCATACCCCACAGACCTGCATAGCCTTGACGCATAGCGTATATGGGTGTATGCTTTATTTATCAGCCCCGGAAAACGGGGGGTTTTTTATTTAACATGGCCAAAGAACGTTTAGACAAAGTGTTGGGACACCTGGGTGTAGGAACCCGCAAAGAAATACACCGGCTTGCCCGCTCAGGCCTGATTACCGTTGATGGCCAGACCATCACCGACGCGGGCTATAAGTTTGATCCCGCCCAGGCCCGCGTCGAGGTGGCTGGAGAGCCGTTATCATATCAAAAGTTCTTTTACCTACTGCTTAACAAGCCCGCTGGCTACATCACCTCGACCAAAGACCCCAACGGCACCCCCATCATGGCCCTCCTGCCCGAAGAGTTCTGGCGCAACGACTGGATGCCGGTGGGGCGCCTGGACAAAGATACCGAGGGCCTTTTGCTCCTCACCACCGACGGCGAGCTGTTGCACCGGCTTACCCATCCGCGCTGGAAGGTAGCCAAGCGCTATTACGTGGAGTTAGCCAGCCCCGCAACCCCCGAAGATGCCGCGGTCTTTGCAGCGGGTACCCTCGAGCTCGAGGGTGAGCCGCTTCAGCCCGCAGAGCTGCACCTAGGCTCCGACCCTCGCAAGGTCGAGTTGGTCATTCGAGAAGGCCGGTTTCACCAGGTCAAGCGGATGTTTGCCGCTCGAGGCAACCAGGTGACCTACCTCAAACGCCTGGCCTTTGGGCCGCTCTGGCTTCCACCCGATCTGCCCTTAGGGGCCAGCCGCGAGCTTACGCCAGATGAAATAAAAGCCCTCTACGAGGCGGTTGGCTTGCCCAGCCAAAAATAAAATAAGCGGGTTGTCTCCCGCGCTGAAGTTAATTATAACAAACTATTCAAAAATGAAAAGCGGTATACAAAAAATCCCCCCAACCCACGCCCCAAACCGCTAAGCTATAAATTGTAAAGTGAAGCATGGTTGGTTAAGAGCCATCCGGTAGAGTGAGCCCCTGTATGGAAACAGTAGACCAGCGCATCCTCTCGGTCAAAGACGCGGTGCTTACCCGTCGTAGCATCCGCAAGTTCAAAGCCCGGCCCATTCCCAAAGAAGTGCTGGAGGAAATCTTGTCGCTGGCGCTCAAAGCGCCCAGCTCCAACAACCTTCAGCCCTGGCGGGTGGTGGTGGTGCAGAATCCCGAGCTTAAGGAGCGCCTGCGCGAAGCCGCCAACAACCAGGCCCAGGTCAGCTCGGCTCCTGCGGTGTTGGTGGTGTACAGCGATATGAAGGATACCCTCGAGCACGTGGAAGAAACCCTCCATCCTGGCTTTTCCCTGGAACAAAAACAAATCCGGGCCGCCAATCTGCGCAAAGCCTGGGAAAACAAAAGCGACGAGGAGCGCGAAAACTGGGGTAAGGCCCAGGGCTTCATTCTGCTGGCTTTCTTGATGCTAATTGCCCGCGCCTTTGGCTACGACACCGTACCAATGGGCGGTTTCAATGCGAGCAAGGTAAAAGAAATTCTGAATTTGCCCCCGCATGTTGCCATCACAGCGCTCCTGCCAATTGGTATCGCCGATGAGGGCGGCTTCGAGCATCATCGCCATAGCCTAAAGCGGGCGGTGCGCTGGCAGTAGGTGGAGCGGACTCTGGCGCATGGGCCATGTCGTAGGATGGAGGCATGTACGAGTTTCTGCTATCCTTCCACAACATCACCCGGTGGTTGGTACTGCTCGCTGCCGTATACCTGGTTTACCGGAGCCTCGTTGGGCTTAGCCGCCGTAGTTATGAGCCCTCCGACCGTCAGGCCGGCCTAATCTATACCGGTTTGATGGACGTGCAGCTGCTGCTGGGCGTTTTGCTGATGATTCTAAGCCCGGTGGTACAGAGCGCGCTGGCCAACCCTGGTGCAGCCATGCAAAATAGCCAGATTCGCTTTTTCATAGCAGAGCACTGGGTACTGATGCTGGCTGCGGTAGTACTGGCCCATGTGGGGAGTGTTCGCATCAAAAAGGCTACCGACGCCCTGCTCAAGCACCGTCAGGCCCTGGTCTGGTATGGCTCGAGCATTGTGCTGCTCTTGCTGGCTATTCCCTGGTGGCGACCTCTGCTGCGCCTCGGGTAGTCGTCTCAGCAAGTCAACAGAGGAGGCCGAAGCCTCCTCTGTTGGAAGGGACTGCTGGTTTATTTCTTGACGGTTTCCTTCAGGGCTTTGCCGGGCTTGAAGGCAGGGTACTTGGAAGCCGGAATCTTGATCTTTTGGGTGGTGCCGGGCTTCACGCCGGTGCGGGCTTTGCGGCTGCGCACTTCGAAGGTGCCGAAGCCGGTCAACTGCACTTTATTACCGGCCTTGAGGGCTTCTTCGACTTTGCTCAGGAAAGCGTCCACAGCGGCTTTGGCGTCTTTCTTCTTCAAGCCAGCAGTAGCGGCTACTTGGTCAATCAGGTCGGCTTTGGTTTTGGTTTTCTTTGCTGCAGCTCTTGCCATACTGTTACCTCCTTTATTTTCCCTTCAGCACGGAGTGTATCACACCTGATACACAAATTGCAAGCATCAGGGCAGTGTTAAAAGCAATTTCGTCCCAAACAGAATGCCTAAACCGTGGGCTTTCTGTGGTACTCGGGGGGCAAAAGTGCGGTCACAGCGGCCTCGAGGCGGTGTGTGACCTCTTCCAAAGTCTGGTGGTCGGGCTTGCCAGGAGGTAGCACGATGGGATCCCCGAACACCACCCGAACCCCGCGGCGCAGGCGCGGCCCTTTGCCCACCGGCCAGGCTTTATCGCTGCCAATGATGGCGGCTGGAACAATCACCGCGCCCGTGCGCAGGGCAATGGCCGCCGCACCGGTTTTGAAGGGCTCGATAAAGCCGGTACGGCTGCGGCGTCCCTCGGGAAAGATGCCAAAGGCCATACCGTTTTTGAGCACGCGAATGGCGGCCTTAATCGCCCCCAAGTCCCCCGAACCCCTCGAGACCGGAATCACGTACAGGCGCGGTAAAAGCCAGCGCAGGATGGGATACCTGAACACATCGTCGCGCGACATGTAGCTCACCACCCGAGGGCAGGCCACCCCCATCACCACCGGATCGAGGAAGGACATGTGGTTAGAAGCTAGAATCACCGGGCCTTCCTTGGGAATTTTCTCGGCCCCTTCAACCTTCAGGCCAAACAAGACCTGAAGCAAGAACCGCGCAATCACCTTACAGACCCTGTACACGCCCAAGCCGTACTCGTACATGGCCCAACCATCATAAGCACAAAGCCCGGTTTGAGCACCGCGCGCGCCCGAGAGAAACGGTATCAGTCCAGTTTCACCACCACCCGCCCCCGCACCCGACCCTGCAGGATGGCCTGGGCCAGCGCCGGTACTTCCTCGAGGCTTACGGTTTGCAGGGTAGCTTCCAGCAAGGGCTTGGGCAGTTCGCGGGCCAGGCGCTGCCAGGCCAGCAGGCGCTTCTCTTTGGGGCACATCACCGAGTCGATGCCCAGCAGGTTGACCCCGCGCAGAATAAAGGGGAATACGGTGGTCTCGAGCTTCACCCCACCGGCGTTGCCGCAAGCCGCCACGCTGCCGCCGTAGGCCATGCGCGGCAGCACCCCGGCCAGCACCGCCCCACCCACGGTATCCACGGCCCCAGCAAAGCGTTCGGACTCGAGGGGTTTGCTGGGGGCGCCGAGCACCGCGCGATCCAGTATTTCGTGAGCCCCCAACGATTTCAGATAGGCTTCTTCGCTCAGGCGGCCCGTGGAGGCCACCACCCGATAGCCCCGCTGGGCCAGCAACGCGACGGCCAGGCTGCCCACCCCCCCGGCTGCACCGGTGACCAACACTTCTCTGGCAGGGTCTATGGAATGGGCCTCGAGGGCCATCACCGCCAGCATGGCGGTAAAACCCGCCGTACCGATACCCATGGCCTGCTGCAAGGTGAGCCCTTCGGGCAGGGGCACCAGCCACTCCGCGCGCACTCGAGCCAGCTCCGAGAGCCCGCCCCAGTGCCGCTCCCCCACCCCCCAGCCGGTCAGGATCACCGGGTCGCCGGGTTTGTACTCCGGCGAGGCCGACTCCAGCACCGTGCCGGCCAGGTCAATGCCCGGAACCATAGGGAAATTGCGGATCACCTTGCCCGCGCCGGTAATCGCCAGGCCGTCCTTGTAGTTGATGCTGCTGTAGGCCACCCGCACCAGTACCTCACCCGGCGGCAGCTCGTCCAGGCGGGCCTGCCGGATATGGGCGGTGTAGGGGTCGCCCGATTCCACCACCAGTGCCTTGAAGGTTTGCATGGCCCTAGATTACCCGATGGGCGCTGGGCAAGCACAATCCGTCTCCGCTGGCAGTGTTAGGCTGTTGGCATGCCTTCTCCACTGGTCAGCGCCCAATGGCTGCACGAACACCTAGGCGACGAGCGGCTCCGGATTGTGGACTGTCGTTTTTCCCTGCAAGACCCCTTGGCCGGTCGGCAGGCCTACACAGCCGGGCACCTCCCCGGCGCTCTATTTCTCGACCTGGAGCAAGACCTCTCGGCGCCGGTGCGGCCCGACCGCCGGGGGGGCCGCCATCCCCTGCCCACCCCGGAGGCCCTGGCCCAGACCCTGGGCAGGGCCGGCATCGGCAACGAACATGTTGTGGTGGCCTACGACGACCCCCCCGTGGGCGGCATGTATGCCCCGCGCCTGTGGTGGCTCCTGCGCTGGCTGGGCCACGGGCAGGTGGCCGTGCTGGACGGCGGCATCGGGGCCTGGCGAGCAGCGGGTTACGAGGTTTCTACCGCGGCGGTTGAATATGCCCCCACCACCTTCAAGCCCCACCCCCAGCCCGAGATGGTGGTGGACGCCGATTTTGTAGCCCATCGCCCGGCAGGTACGGTGCTGATAGATTCCAGGGCCCCCGAGCGCTACCGGGGCGAGGTGGAGCCCATAGACCCGGTGGCCGGCCACATTCCGGGGGCCATCAACCGCAACTGGCTGGACAGCCTGGAGGCCTCGGGCAGGTTCAAACCCGCCGAAGAACAGCGAAAACGTTTCGAGGGTCTCGAGGGCGAGATTATCGTCTACTGCGGCTCGGGTGTCTCGGCCACGGCCAATGTGCTGGCGCTGGAGCTAGCGGGCAAACAGGCCCGGCTCTACGCCGGTTCCTGGAGCGACTGGGTCTCCGACCCCAGCCGTCCGGTAGCCAGGGGCCCAGAATAAACCCCCGGCCCAGGGTAAACTGGCCTTCAGGATATGCAGGTTATCTCGCATCGCTTCAAAACCTACCTCGAGCTCGTCCGCTTCGAGCACACCCTGTTCGCCCTCCCCTTTGCCTACGGCGGCATGCTGCTGGCCGCCCGGGGCTGGCCGGGCTGGGAGGTGTTCGCCTGGGTTACGGTGGCCATGGTAGGCGCCCGCACCGGGGCCATGGCCCTCAACCGCCTGATTGACCGCGCCATTGACGCCGCCAACCCCCGCACCGCCGGACGCCACCTCCCCCGGGGGCTGGTCAAACCCGCCGAGGTGCTGGCCCTGGCCGTGGTGGGCCTGCTGCTCCTGACCCTGGCCGCCTTCAACCTCAACCCCCTCACCGCGCAACTGCTGCCGGTGGCAGTGTTTTTTCTGGTGGGCTACAGCTACACCAAGCGCTTCACCTGGCTGTGCCACTTCTGGCTGGGCCTGACCATCGGGGCCGCCGCCGCCGGGGGCTGGATTGCCGTTACCGGGGCTTTTGAACCCGCTTTGTTCGCCCTCTGGGCCGGTACGGCCTTCTGGCTGGCCGGTTTCGACATCCTCTACGCCACCCAGGACTACCAGTTCGACCGCGAGAACGGCATCCACAGCGTGCCGGCCCGCTTTGGCCTCCCCACTGCCCTGCGCATCGCCCAGGCCTGCCACGCCCTCACCTTCGGGTTTTTTCTGCTAACCGGCCTGCTCTGCGGCGCGGGCTGGCCGTACTTTGTGGGGGTGCTGGCGGTGGGTGCGGTGCTGTGGTACGAGCATCAACTGGTAAAACCCAATGACCTGAGCAGGGTAGACCAGGCCTTCTTCCAGGCCAATGTGGTGGTGAGCCTGGGAATGCTGGCGGTGATTCTGCTGGATACCTGGATTTAGGACTCGCCCAGCAGCGAACGCATCTGCCGGTAGATAAAGCGGGCGGCCCGCTCCGGGGATAGGCGGTAGAGAAGGTCCATCAGCCGGGCATCCGAGCCCACCAGCACCCGGAAGCGGTTCTGCTCCATGCCCTCCACAATGATCTGAGCGGCCCGCTCGGGCTCGAGGGGCCTGGCTGCAGGCCGGCGGCCCTCGGCGGCCCGGATCTCCACCCCCGAGTTGGCGGTGATGTTGGTAGCCACCGCCCCCGGGAAAACCACCGTCACCCGCACCGGGGTCTCCAGCAGCTCGGCAAAAAGGCCCTCGCTCAGAAGCTTGACCGCCGCCTTGGAGGCTCCGTACACGCTCTGGCCTGGCACTGGCAAGAAGCCGCCCATGCTCGAGATGTTCACAATATGCGCCTCGGGGCGCTGCAAAAGGTGCGGCAGAAAGGCTTTGGTCATGTACAGGGTGCCGTAAAAGTTGACGTTCATGACCCGCTCGATGGCGCTGTAATCCAGGTCGTTGACCCGCACGAAGGGCTGGATGATGCCGGCGTTGTTAATCAGGCCGTCCACCACCCCATGCCGGGCCATTACCTCGGCAGGAAGGGCCTCCACCGCCTCGCGCTGGGTGATGTTGAGCACGTGGATCGAGAGCCGTTCGGCGGCCTGGGCTATTTGGGCGGTTTCTTGCAGGCTCGCCGCGTTGAGATCCACCGCCGCCACCCGGGCCTCCTTGCTAAGCAGCCGCAAGACCAGCGCCCGCCCTATGCCGCTACCACCGCCCGTGACCACCACCACCTTGCCCTGAACCTTCATGCTTTACCCCCTTTCGGGCCTCGAGGTTCTTTGCCGCGCCAGCGCGCTAATCGAGGCGCAGGGCCTCGCGCATCATCTGGGCTACCGCATACGCATCGTACAGGTCGGAGTAGCCCATCAGCGAGAGGCGAAAGACCCTACCCTTGAGCTGGCCCTGCCCGCCGATGATGGTGGCACCCCGTGCAGCGAAGGCTTCCTTGATCTGGGCGTAGCTTACCCCTTCGGGCAGGTAAAAACAGGTGGTGGCGGGGCTTTTTACCTCGGGCACGGGCTTCAGGCCCAGCTCCTGGCCGGTGGCGTAGAGGATCTCGTTCTGCTGCTGTTTGAGGGTGATGTGCTCGGGCAGCCGGGGCAGCAGTTCCGCCAGCACCGCGGCGGTGGCGGCCACCAAGTTGATGGCCGGTGTCCAGGCCGACTCGCCCGTGCTCTGCACCTTGAGCTCGGAGGCCAGGTTCAGGTAGAAGCCTCGAGGCTTGAGGTGCTCGATCGCACGGGGCGAGAGGGCCGCATAGCCCAGCCCTGGGGGGCACATGATGCCTTTTTGCGAGCCACAGGCGGCAGCGTCCAGGCCCCAGCCCTCCAGCTCGAACTCGCTTACAAACAGGCTGGTGATAGCGTCCACCACCACCAGCCCCTCGGGGAAGCGGGCCTTGAAGGCCTGGGCCAGGGTGCGCACGTCGTTGAGGGCCCCGGTCGAGGACTCAGAGTGGGTCAGGAGCAGGCCGTCGAAGGGGCCCTGGGCGCTTTCCAGGTGCTCCGGGCGCACCACCCGGCCCCACTCGAGCTCCAGGCGCACTACCTCTAGTCCGGCCTGCTGGGCAATCTTGGCCCAGCGCTCGGAAAAGTTGCCGTGCACCGGCACCAGCACCCGCGCCCCCGGCGCAAAGAGGTTCTGCACCAGGGCGTCCATGGCAGCGGTGCCGGAGCCGGTGAGCAGCAAGACCTGGCCCTGGGTTTTGAAGGCGGCCTCGAGCCCGGCCTTGGCCTGGAGGAAAATCTGCCGGGCCGCCTCGCTACGGTGGTGAAGCTGGGGGCGGGATAGGGCCTCGAGGGCCCTGGGATGGAGTTCCACGGGGCCGGGGGTGAGGAGGCGGGGGCGGTACATAGCAGGTATTTTATCGTTTGGCTGCACCCTACAGTTCCGCCAAATCCACCCGCTCGAGCACATCCAGCCCGCGCAGGGTCGAGAGCACCGCCTCGCCGGGCCGCTCGTCAATAGCCAGCACAAACAGGGCTTTACCGCCGGGGTTGTCGCGGCCGAGCTGCATACCGGCGATGTTGATGTTGTTCTCGCCCAGCAGGGTGCCCACCTTGCCCACCACCCCAGGCCGGTCGCGGTTGATGCAGACCAACATGTAACCGCTGGGTACGGCTTCCACCGTGTGGTCATCAATGCCCACGATGCGGGGCTTGCCGCCCAGCACCGCGCCCCGCACCTTGCGGGTCTCCTTGTCGGTCTCGAGGCGCACCTCCAGCACCTGACGGTAATCGAGCGGCTCCTGCACCTGGCGCGTCACCAGCGCGATGCCCCGGTCGCGCAGCAGTGGCCGGGCCGAGACCAGGTTGATGGCCCCGGCCTCCAGCACCTGCTCCAGCAGGCCCTTGGCCACTGCCGAGGCGATGGGGTCGGGGTTTTTCTCAAACTCGCCGTAGTACGAGACCTCCACCGCCTGGGGGCGGCCCTGGGTGATCTGGGCCAGCAGCTTGCCCAGAGCCTCGCCCAGCGGCAGCCAGGCCGAGAAGAGTTGCAGACCCTCGGCATCGAAGCCGGTGTTGAGGGCGTGGGCCAGGTTGCCCTGCAGGGTCTCGATGACCCGCTCGAGCACCGCCTCGCCCACCCGCTCCTGGGCCTCTAGGGTGTTGGCCCCCAGGTGGGCGGTGTGCACCACCTTGGGGTGGTGTACCAGGGGGTGCTCGGCGTTGGGGGGCTCCTCCACGAACACGTCCAGCCCAGCCCCCCACAGGTGCCCGTCGTTCAGCACCTCCACCAGGGCTTTTTCGTCCACAATACCGCCCCGCGCCGCGTTCACCACCACCGCCCCTTTGGGCAGCAGGTAGAGCTCGCGGCGGCCAATCAGGCCGCGGGTCTCCTCGGTGAGGGGGGTGTGAATAGTCAGGAAGTGGCACTGGCGCAGCATATCGGCCAGGTCATCGAAAAGCTCGACCCCCAGGGTCTGGGCGCGGCTGCGCGGGATGTAGGGGTCGTAGGCCAGCACCCGCATATCGAAGCCCTTGGCGAACTTGGCCACCTGCCCCCCAATGCGCCCCAGGCCCACGATGCCCAGGGTTTTGTGGTTGAGCTCGAGGCCCAGGTACTTGCGATCCCACTGGCCCTGCCGGATTTTCTGGTCGGACTCCACCAGGCCCCGCGCCGTGGCCAGGAGCAAAGCCCAGGCCAGCTCGGCGGCGGAGCGGGTGTTGGCCTCGGGCACGTTCACCACCAGGATGCCCCGACGGGAAGCGGCTTCCAGGTCTACGTTATCCACCCCCACCCCACCCCGGCCCACCACCTTCAGGTTCACCCCAGCCTCCAGCACCCTGGCATCCACCTGGGTGCGGCTGCGGGTAATCAGGGCGTCGTAGGTAGCAATCACCCGAAGAAGCTCCTCCCGCGCCATGCCGGGTTTGTAGTCCAGGCGCACCTGGGGGTGCTTAATCTCCCCCAGCCGCATCTCGTCGGTCACTAGCACTTTCCACATAACTCTGGCCCTCGGTTGTATTTGGGATGGGTTGGGGACGTGCGCCCCAGATCAGCACGTCTCAAACCTTATCATTTTGTGCGGTTTGGCACAATATAAAACCAAAGCACTATCCAAAGCCGTGCTTTTGCAAAGACAAAAGCCTGTGCTAGACTTACACCACGAAGAAGTACCGCTTTTCGCTTCGCCCATCCCCCAACCAGACCGGCCAGGTGCTGGCTGCTTAGATGGGCGCGCGTCCAGAGACAGGAGCCAGAATGAAAGTAGCTATCGTAACCGACTCAACCTCCGACCTACAGAGCCGCGCTGCCGAGATGGGCGTCGAGGTAGTTCCTTTGTACGTCAACTTTAAGGGCAAAATTCACAAAGACTGGGTCGAGATCACCCCCAACGATATCTTCGAGGGGGTCAAGGCCGGGGCCGGGATGCCCAGCACCAGCCAGCCCTCCCCGGTCGACTTCAAGGCCGCTTACGAACGGGCCCTGCAGAAAGCCGACCACGTGCTCTCGATTCATATCTCCTCCAAGCTTTCCGGCACCGTGCAGTCGGCCCAGCTCGCCAGCCAGGATTTTCCGGGCAAGGTGACGGTCTTCGATACACTGGCGGCCAGCATGGGCATCGGGATGATGGTCGAGCGGGCCAAGGAGCTGCTCGACCAGGGGGCCGAGCTGGGGCAGGTCTTGGTGGAGCTCGAGCGCATCCGCGCCGACCACATCGTGCGCTTTACCCTGGCCACCCTGGACTACCTCAAGAAAAACGGGCGCATCGGCGGGGCCCAGGCCCTGCTGGGCAGCCTGCTGGGTATCAAGCCCATCCTGACTCTGAAGGATGGCCGGGTAGAGGCCGCAGGCCGGGCCCGGGGCGAGAAGAAGGCCCTGGCCGAGATGGTGGAAGCCCTCAAAAACTGGGCTGCAGGCCGCCAGAAAATCCGCATCTACTACCTCTACAACGCCGAGGAAAGCGACCTGGCCGCCTTCAAAGCCGCCGTGCAGGCCGCCGGGCTGCCCCTGGAGGAGCGGGTCACCAGCAGCATCGGTGGGGTGATCTCGACCCACACCGGGCCAGGGGTCTATGGGTTTTATGCCTACAGCCTGTAGTTAGGCTGGGGAGAGGCCCTGTGGAAAATCAGGAGGTAAACATGGAACGCACCGCCTTCGTGGCCGACTCAACCCTGGGCCTCTCCCCGCAAGAAGCCCTCGAGCGGGGCATCTACCTGATCCCCCAGCAGGTCATCCTCGAGGGCCAGAGCTACCGCGACTACCTCGAGATGACCCCCGACCAGGTAATCCAGGCCCAGCTTGCGGGCAAGAAGGTTAGCACCAGCCAGATTTCGGCAGCCGATCTGGAAGCTTTGTATAAAGATTTGCTCGAGAAATTCGACCGCATCGTTTCGGTGCACGTCTCCAGCAAGCTCTCGGGCACCTATTCAACCGCCCGCAAGGTAGCCGAACAATTTGGCAGCCGCGTCAAGGTGATTGACAGCCTGACCCTGAACGGCGGACTTTCGTTCGTGATCGAGGAGGCCCGGCGCAAGCTGGCCGCGGGGGCGCCCTGGGATCGCCTGGAAGAGGCCATCGCGCCGCTGGTGCAGCGCATACGCGGCTTCGTGCTGCCGGCCACCCTGGAGTACCTGCACCGGGGTGGGCGCATCGGCGGCCTGCAGCACTTCATCGGCTCGCTTTTAAAGCTGTTGCCGGTGCTGGAAGTCCGGGATGGGCTGGTGCGGCCCATCGAGCGGGCCCGGGGCTGGCACAAAGGTTTGCAGCAGCTTGCCGAGGCCTTCCATAAAGCCTTTCCTGAAGGGGCCCGGGTGGTTCTGGCCCACGCCTACAACCCTCAGGGGGTCGAGGAATTGCGCAAACTGATCAGCCAGGAGGGGGTGGTCATCGAGGATGTGCGCGAGTGCGGCCCGGCGGTGGCCGCCCACACCGGCCCCGGCACAGTGGCGTTGTTTGCAGCGCCCCGCTAGGCCCTCCTCCTCGGAAAACCTAGTTTGTTGCAAGGGGAAAGCTTCCCGTGGGGTACTTAGGCCCCCCTCCCCTTTTCCCCGCTCCCCTGCTATTGTTGGGCCGTGCGTGCGGTGGTTCAGCGGGTTTCCCAGGCCAGCGTCGAAGTAGAGGGTCAGACCGTCGGGCAGATTGGGCGGGGGCTGTTGGTGCTGCTGGGGGTGGGCCAGGGCGACACCCAGGAAGACGCCCTCTACCTGGCCCGCAAAATTGTCGGATTGCGCATCTTTGCCGATGCCGAAGGTAAGATGAACCTGGCCCTGGCAGACGTGGGCGGTGAGGTGCTGGTGGTCTCGCAGTTCACTCTCTACGGCGACACCCGGAAGGGCAACCGGCCCAGCTTTGTGGAGGCGGCGCCCCCCAACCAAGGGAAGCAGCTTTACAAGCGCTTCTGCGACCTGCTAACCCAGCAGGGCGTACATGTCGAGACCGGGGTCTTCCAGGCCCATATGCAGGTACACCTGGTCAACGATGGCCCGGTCACCCTGTGGCTCGATACCGCCGAGCGGCTCCGGCCCCGGCGGGCCTAGCTGCGCTTCCAGCCTATTGCACCCCGCATCATCCGCCGTGACCAAAACGCGGTTTTGTGGGAGCGATTGACAGGGTTCGTTTCAGTGGGATATAGTTCGTTCGCTAAACTTACTAAGTAGCTCAGTCGTTGAAGACGTGCCATGGCCCGTACCACCCCCCTTGACCAGCAAGCCATCAAGCGGCTCAACCGCCGCCTGATCCTGGAGGCCCTGCGCCGCCATGGACCGCAGAGCCGGGCTGCGCTGGCCCGGGCGGTGGGTCTCACCAAGAGCACGGTCTCCGCGCTGGTGCAGGAGATGCTGGAGGAGGGCTTGCTGGACGAAGGCAGCCAGCACAAGCCGGGCCTGGGCCGTCCAGGCACCGCGCTCGAGTTCTCCCCCCAGCACACCCTGGCCCTGGGAGTCGAGCTGGGCGTAGAAAACACGCAGCTCGTGCTGCTCGACCTGAATAACACCATCCACGAAGAATGGGACTGGGTCGAAAGCCCCCACACCCCGCTAGCCGAGCGGCTATCCAAGCTGGCCGAGCAGGTGCAGAACCGGCTTTCCGATCCCACCCAGCTGCTGGGGGTCGGACTGGCTATCCCTGGGGTGGTCAATGGGCGGAACCTCATTTATGCGCCGGGCCCTGGCTGGCGCAACGAGCAGCCTGCGGAGATGCTCGAGGCCCTGCTCAAAGTGCCCACCCTGGTAGACAACGATGCCAACGCCGCCGCCCTGGGCGAGACCTTCTGGGGCGAGCAGCAAAGCCCGCTGGTCTACGTGGTCATGACCACCGGCCTGGGCACCGGCCTGGTGGTGGACGGCCAGGTCTACCGGGGACGGTTGGGGGCCGCCGGCGAACTGGGCCACTGGCTCACAGGCCAGCCCCACAGCCGCAGCCGCGCCGGGGATGTGGAGGACACCCTGTCGCTACGGGCCATGGTGGAGCACTACCAGGCCGCAAGCAGCCGTAAAGAAGGCTTCTGGGGCATCCTGCAGCGGGCCGAGCAACAAGACCCCTACGCCCTGCAAGCCCTGCAAAACCTGGCCTACGAGCTGGGGCGCTTTGTGGTCAACCTGTGCGTCACCTTCGACCCGGCGGTGGTGGTGTTGGGCGGGGCCGGGGCCGAGGCCTGGAAGTGGCTCGAGGTCCCCCTGCGCCAGACCATCCGCAACCTGGCTTTTATCCCCGAGCACGCCGAAATACCCGTAAAGCCCAGCGCGTTCGGACATCTGGCTCCGGCTATGGGCGCTGCGGCCCTGGTGCTGCAGCGCTTTTTAGCAAATGGTGGAACCGGGGAGTGGAGCCCGCCAATCTCCCCCCTGGGAACCCGGTCAACCATTGGCGTATAAACCTAATAGGAGGACACCCATGAAGAAGTTATTCCTAACCCTGGCGGCCCTGGCCCTCGGCACTGTGGGGCTGGCCCAGTCGGGAAAACTGGAGATCTTTTCCTGGTGGGCCGGCGACGAAGGCCCCGCACTGCAAGCCCTGATTGACCTGTACAAGAAACGCTACCCCAACGTAGAGGTCATCAACGCCACCGTCACGGGCGGCTCCGGCGTGAATGCCCGGGCCGTGCTCAAGACCCGCATGCTGGGCGGCGACCCCCCCGATAGCTTCCAGGTGCACGCCGGGCAGGAGCTGATCGGCACCTGGGTGGTGGCCGACCGCATGGAAGACCTGACCCCCCTGTTCAACCAGGAAGGCTGGATGACCAAGTTCCCCAAAGGGCTCATTGACCTGCTCTCCTACAAGGGCAAGATCTACAGCGTGCCGGTTAACATCCACCGTTCCAACGTGATGTGGTACGTCCCGGCCAAGCTGCGCGAATGGGGTGTGCAGCCGCCCAAAACCTGGGCCGAGTTCCTGACCGTCTGCCAGACCCTTAAGGGCAAGGGCCTCGAGGCCCCCCTGGCCCTGGGCGAGAACTGGACGCAACAGCACCTGTGGGAGTCGGTGGCCCTAGGCGTGCTGGGCGCCGCCGACTACGCCAACCTCTGGACCGGCAAACTGCGCTTCAACGACCCCAAAGCAGTCGCGGTATGGAACACCTTTGGCCGGGTGCTGGACTGCGCCAACAAGGACGCCTCGGGCCTGAGCTGGCAGCAGGCTGTAGACCGGGTGCTCGAGGGCCAGGCCGCCTTCAACATCATGGGCGACTGGGCCGCTGGCTACATGACCACCACCAAGGGCCTCAAACCCGGCGAAGGCTTCGGCTGGGCCCCCGCCCCCGGCACCGCCGGCGTGTTCATGATGCTCTCCGACTCCTTCGGCCTGCCCAAAGGCGTGAAGAACCGCACCAACGTGCTCAACTGGCTGCGGCTTCTGGGCTCCAAAGAAGGCCAGGATACCTTCAACCCGCTCAAGGGCTCCATTGCCGCCCGCACCGACTCCGACCCCAGCAAGTACAATGCCTACCTGCAGTCGGCCATGCGCGACTGGAAGTCCAACCGCATCGTAGGCTCGCTGGTGCACGGCGCGGTGGCCCCCGAGTCCTTCATGAGCCAGTTTGGCACCGTGATGGAAATCTACCTCTCGAGCCGCAACGCCCAGGCCGCGGCCAACGCTGCCCAGGCCATCGCCACCCAGGTACGTCTGGGTCAGTAAGCTTCGCCGGGGCAGGCCCGAAGGCCTGCCCCTTCTTTTCCAAGAGCCATATTTTTAGGCAAACAAACCAAGAACCGGGATTTTTTCTTCAAACGCAGTACCCGCCCCAGAGGTGAAAATGCGCTGGTTCAACAACAAAGATACCCTGTACGGCTTCCTGGTCATCCTGCCCTCGCTGGTGCTGCTGGGCATTTTCGTGTACGGTTTTATCTTTCAGACCTTTTATACCTCCCTCACCGACTGGGGCAAAGACCCGGCCCAGGCCCTCTCGGCCAACCCGCAGATTCGCTTCATCGGCTTTGAAAACTACCGCGAACTCTTTACGGGCCTGGTAGATTCCCGCTTCCGTCAGGACTTAGTGAACACCTTTTTCTTCACGGTGTTTTTTATCCTGGGCTGCCTGGGCGTGGGCCTGGGGCTGGCCATCGTGCTCGACCGAAGCCCCCGGGGCGAGGGTTTTTTCCGCACCATCTTTTTGTTCCCCATGTCGCTCTCGTTCATCGTCACCGGCACCATCTGGCGCTGGATGCTACAGCCACAGGGCGGTGTCAATCAGCTTCCCACCCTGGTAGGGCTGCCCAAGGGCGAGTTTGCCTGGCTGACCAGCCGCGAGCAAATCTGGCAGGTAAGCTGGAACGACCTGCCCTTCATCACCGCCCTGGTGGTGAGTGCCGTGCTGATATTTATCGCTATTGCAGCTTTTAGAGGAGGTGAGCGGCGGCGGGGTTACATCGCCTCCGGCTCGGCAGCCTTGCTGCTCTTGTGGGCCTTCACCCTGGGCCGTAGCCTGCAACCCCTCCCCTACGACGAACCCCACGGCTTCAACCTGGCTTTTATCGGCATCATTCTGGCGGCAGTCTGGCAGATGTCGGGGTACACCATGGCCCTCTACCTGGCCGGGCTGCGCGGCATCCCCGAGGAGCTGCGCGAGGCTGCGCGGGTAGACGGGGCCTCGGAGTGGCAGCTCTACCAGCGTGTGATCTTCCCGCTGCTGGCCCCCATCACCCTCTCGGCCATGATTATCCTGGGCCACATCTCCCTAAAAATCTTCGACCTGATTTTTGCCATGGCCGGGGCCGACAACGCCCCCACCGACGTGCCGGCCCTGCTCATGTACCTGACCACCTTCCGGGCCAACCAGATTGCCAAAGGCGCGGCCATCGGCATGATTCTGCTGCTGCTGGTAGCCGCCGTGATTGTGCCCTACCTGTACAGCCAGCTCAAAAGCGAGGTGCGGCGATGATCGGGCGCATCCTGCAATACACCATTTTGTTCATCGCTACGCTGTTTTTCTTGCTGCCGGTGTATCTGGTTATCGTCACCGCACTCAAGGAACCCTCGGCCATCACCCTCAGCAGCACCTGGCAACTACCCCAGGTCTGGTACTGGGAAAGCTTTGCGCAGGCCTGGACGGCCTTTGCACCCAAGCTGCAAAACAGCTTCTTCCTCACCATCACCGCCACCATCCTCTCGGCCCTGCTGGGCTCCTTGAACGGCTATGTTTTGGCCAAATGGAAGTTCCCTGGGGCCAACATCGTCTTCCCGCTGATGCTCTTCGGGATGTTTATTCCCTATCAAGCGGTGCTGATTCCCCTGTTCCAGTTTGTGCGCGAGATTGGGCTGGGCGGCAGCCTGTGGGGGCTGATTCTGGTGCACGTGGTGTACGGCCTGCCCATCACCACCCTGATCTTCCGCAACTACTACGCCGAAATCCCCGACGAGATGATCGAGGCCGGGCGCATCGACGGCGCAGGCTTCTTCGGCATCTACAGCCGCATCGTGTTTCCGCTGTCGGTGCCGGGGTTTGTGGTGGTGATCATCTGGCAGTTTACGCAAATCTGGAACGAGTTTTTGTTCGCCGTAACCCTGGTGAGCAGCCCCGCCAACCAGCCCATCACGGTGGCGCTGGCCCAGCTCGCCGGCGGCGAGGCGGTCAAGTGGAACCTCCCCATGGCCGGCGCCTTGCTAGCAGCGCTACCAACGCTACTGGTGTATATCTTCCTGGGCCGCTACTTCATCCGGGGGCTTTTGGCGGGGTCGGTGAAGGGATAGGGGTTTTGGGGCTCTAACGTTTGAGCTCAGGCCGCGGCCCGTCAGGGCCGTCGCGCCTGCAGCGAATGGTTATGTTTCAACATAAATTTCTGCCCTCATGAACGTAACGGCACTACCCGCGAGAAGCACCCGATCTCCGAGGAGAGTGCATCTGACCTCACCACCACGACGCGAGCATTGAAAAGCCCGCATCGTGATGAGATTTAGACGCTTACCCCAATATGGCGCCAGTTCGCAGTGTGCTGAGCCGGTAACCGGATCTTCTGGAACTCCAAGCTTAGGTGCGAAGAACCGACTCACGAAGTCTGCGTCTCTACCTGGAGCTGTAACTACAACACCCCGTAGGTCTAGCTCGCCGAGCAACGACATGCTTGGCGAAACGGATCTAACAGACTCCTCATTTTCAAGTACCGCAATGTAGTCATCCGAAACCAATGTTTCCAAGGGGCGCACGCCCAAGGCACGCACCAACAGCTCTGGCGTCTCGACCGGCGCCGGCACCTTAGCTGGAAAATTCATTTCAAGTCCGGCAGCAGACCGCCTTACCACTAATTCTCCACTTCTTGTCTGGAATGAAACTGCATCGCCAGAGACATTCTCATGCGTAAAAAGCACATGTGCAGCGGCAAGCGTTGCGTGTCCGCATAGATCAACCTCAGAAACCGGAGTAAACCAGCGCAGTTCGTATCCAGCCTCCTTCGGAACATAGAAAGCGGTCTCAGAGAGATTGTTTTCTTCAGCGATTGCCTGGAGCACGTCGCTCGGAAGCCACGTTGCCAACGGAACCACTGCGGCCGGATTTCCGCCGAAGGTTTTCTCAGAAAAGGCATCAACCTGATATAGCTTTAGATTCATACGCGAATCTTTATCTTGAAACATAACGGACAAAACTCAACCGCGCTGCAAGGCGTCGGTTGCAGTGAGTAGATATGTGGCGACCAAACAGCCTCCGAAAAGCCATTTTCGCAGTCTGATTGTCTGCACAAGTCTCCATCAATCCAATCACCTCAACTCAAATTATGTCGCCAAGAACGCCACATCGCCACATATCGGCACGGTTCAGCGGCGGGCCGCGCAGCGGATCGTCCGCTGCAACCGGTTGTTATGCAGCAACCACGATTTACTCCGATCACCTCGCGTCGTCCGCGTAGAAGGACGTGATCCTGGCGACGCGATCACCCTTAGCGTTTGCAAACTCGAAGACATGGCAGAACCTGAGTCGTTCACCGGGCGCGAGATGGACGGTGCCGTTTGCTGCCCCCGCTTTGCCGTGACTGATGGCATGTTCCACTTCAATCTTCACTGGCGCTTGGCTTCGGACCAAACGGAGTAGGCCACTAGCAGCAACTCTTCCGAGGAGAATTGGGCGACCTGGATGAACCCACGCGATGTCGTCGACGACACAGCGATCAAACTCGACACCGTCCCCTTTCTCGGTTGAGATCGCCAAGGTCTGAACGAACAGGTTCTTGGGCGAGTTACCGCAGTCTTTGCTCGCGACAACCTTCGTCATCGAATCGCCACCTCCTAAATTCGGTGCGAGCAGCCATCCGGGTTCGTCATCTAGCTCGAAGCACCGAGCAGTCGTATTTGTACTACATCACCGATTTTATCAGGTTTCATCGGAAAAAGCATCCAAAAGATATGGGGGTAGAGGAAGTAAGAGCTTATTTGACCGACCTTGCGGTCAATCAAAATGTTTCAGCCTCTACGCAGAATGTGGCTTCTTGCTTGGATTTGATGAGCAGAAACTCAATGAAATCCAGCGCCTCTGCTTGAAGTGGAGCAGGTAGCTGTTGAACACGCTCCTGGATTTTGTCGGTGAGCGCCATGGCAGAACCTCCGTGATTTGGGAATTGAATGTTATGCTCGGGCTTTTCTATCCTACGTCAATGTCCAACTAGACTGAGGTAGTGCAACTCTTCACCCGGTATAACACCTCGGAAACCAAACCGCAATGGATCAAAGTCCGACCCCAGCCCCCGCAACACCTCGCAGTAATTCGAGCGCTGTGGGAAACCCGGCAAGTAGGGCTGGGTCAAAACTAGCCCGCTTTTTCCTGGCTCGAGCCGTACAACCCATCGGCCAGCGCGGTGATTTCCGTGCCCAGCGCCAGGCGTTCCAGCCATGCAGTTGGGATTCCTTGAGCGCCGTAGTAGGCCCCTGCTACCTGCCCGCATACCGCGGCGGTGGTATCGGCATCCTCGCCCAGGTTGGCCGCCGCCAAGACTGCCTCGGCAAAGCTGTCGGTATGCACGAAACACCACAAGGCCGCCTCGAGGCTCTCGACCACATACCCGGTGCCGCGAAGCGCCTCCCTGGGTTTCTCGAGGTAGGCACCCTGGGCAATGGCCACAATCTTCTCCGCTCCGGTAAAGGTGTTGCTGTCGGCCAGCACCACTTCGTCCTTGGGCCTACCCAAAAGCGCCCGGCAGATGATGCGGGCCAGCAAACGGCAGGCATCGAGGCACTCGGCGGCCCCGTGGGTGGTTCGGGCGCTCTCGGCCGCGTAGTGCTCTGCTGCCTGTAGGTTCGGGAAATAGAACATGGGCACCGGGGCCAGCCGCATGATGCAGCCGTTGCCCGCGGTGTGTGGGTGGCTCGAGCCCGCATAGGGGTCTTTGGTTTGTCGAAACCTGTCCAGGGCGGTACGGACGGTTGTACCGATATCAAAACAGCTTCCCGTGCTGCTCAGGTAGCCGGTCTCCTGCCACAGGCAGTACCGGTTCATCTGGTCGAGGGCATCGAACCCGCCGCGCTCCTTCAGGCTGGTAGCCAGGCATAGCGCCATCGAGGTGTCGTCGGTCCACTGGCCGGGAAGGAGGCGATGGGGGCCCCCACCCACCATATCGGTGAGCGGCTCGAAGCTACCTCGAGGGCTAAACTCCACCGCCGCCCCCACCGCATCGCCAACCGCAAGGCCCAGGAGGCAGCCACGGAAGCGGTCTTGTAGGTTCATATCTAAACCCTATCCCACTTTGGCTGGTTCATAGAAACGATGGTTCCCTGGGCCAGTGCACACAGAATTTCTCTATCATCTACAACCACAAACACCTGGCACTGGCAAACCGCCTGGCTTTTGCCCGCGTGCACCACGTTGGCGCGGGCCACCAGGGCCTGGCCTTTGGCCGGACGGATGTAGTTGATTTTGTACTCGGAGGTAACCACCGCCGGGCCCAGTGCCGCACCTCCGGCAAAGGTAAGAGCGTTGTCGGCGGCGTACGAAATCACCCCACCGTGAACAAAGCCGTGTTGCTGCTTTGATTGGTCGGTTATTGGTATGCGCAGCTCAACAGAGCCTGGCCCAAACGACGTGATCTGCGCGTTGAGCAGTAGGCTAAACGGTTGCGAACGGAGTACTTCCTGAGCAGCTTCAAGCGTGGGTTCCATAGGCCTAGATCGAGTCTTTTGTCGCGCCAATTATATGCCGAGGGACATAGCAGGCTGAAACCCCCAGCCAGCTAGCGTCGCTGAGGCGTCAAAACAGCTTCTGGGCCGCTCGAGCCAGCTCGAAGCCGCGCTTATCCCGGTTGGTACAACGCAGCCGGGCCGGGGTCACCTCGCAGCGGAAACCGCCCTCGCTCCAAACCTTGCCATAGGCCAGCACGGGCAGCCGGGGGTCGGCCACGGTATCGCCCACGCAGAGCCGCTGGGCTTTGCCCCGCTCGCCCAGGCCAAAGGCGTTGCCCCAGTCCAGCTCGCAGTCTTTGGGCTTGGCCGGGGGGCGGGCCTGGTTTTTATGCAGGTCGCAGCGCAGGCCTGCTTCCTGGGTGAGGCGGTCTACATAAGCTACGCAGTAGATGTTGCCCGAAGGGGTCTGGAAGCCGCCCAGCTCAAAATAGCCCTGGGCCAAAGCGGTGGAGAGCAGAAGGGCCAGCACAACGCATCTTTTCACGTTTATCTCCGGATGCGGAAGGAGTCCAGCATGGGTTTGATGAGGGGGTCGTAGGTGTTTTTTTCGGCGGTGGGGTACTCGAGGTACAGGGTATAAAACACCCCGTTCTCGAGCCTTTTATACTCGTAGACCACGCGGTTGCCCCTGAGGCCCGAGACGGCATAATAGGTAGGCTTCAGCACCTTATAGCTCACGCGCAGGTTCTGCTGGGCCTGCTGGAACTGCTCCTCCAGCGTAAAGACATAGGCATCCAGCGCGCCCGAAACCACCAGGCGGGCCGCACCCCGTCGAAAAGCCTGCCCGTCGCCGTTTTGCGGGGGTGGCTCGGGGGTCATGAAGGCCGGGCGTTGCAGGCAAAAGCCGAAGCGGGCGTTGCAGTAGGTCGTCCACTGGGGCTGGGCCAGGGCCAGGCCCAGCAGGCAGAGCCAGAATATCCAGCGGGACATGCTAATTCTTCTCCGGGGCAAAGCTGCTAAACAGATTAGCCCAGGTTGTACCTTCTACGAGAAGGGTCGGGTGGTTTCGCACGGGTCTTCCTCCTTGCCTGAGGCTAGCAGACCCAGGATGCCGGCGAGGGTTATTTGCTTCGGTCTGGGACGCAAAACCCTGCAAGCGATATACTCTGGCTACTTGTTATGGTCGGCTACGTCGTGAACCGTCTGCTTGCCGCCATCCCCACCCTGCTGGGCGTGGCGGTCATCACCTTTTTGCTCATGCGGGCCGTGCCGGGTGATGTGGTCACCAGCCTGGTGGGCCTCGAGGCCAACGTCAGCCCCGAGCGCATGGCCGAGCTGCGCCGCCTGTTCGGGCTCGACCTGCCGCTGCACGTGCAGTTTGGGCAGTGGCTGGGGGCCGTACTCCAGGGTGATTTTGGCAGCAGCCTGCGCACCGGGCGCGAGGTGGCCCAAGACCTAGCCCTGCGCTTTCCGGTCACCCTCCAGCTCACCCTGATGGGCCTTTTAACCGCCCTGCTGATTGCCGTGCCGCTGGGGGTGCTGGCGGCCATCCGGCGGGGCGGGTTTGTGGATTATTTCGCCTCGCTCTTTGCCATTCTGGGCCTTTCGGTGCCGGGGTTCTTTCTGGCTTTGCTGCTCATTTTGCTCTTTGCCCTGGCCCTGGGCTGGCTGCCCCCCGCCGGGTTTGTGCCCCTGGCCGAAAACCCCCTGGAAAACCTCCGGCACATGCTGCTGCCGGCCCTCTCGCTGGGCCTGATTCTGGCCGGGGCGGTGACCCGGATTCTGCGCAGCTCGATGCTCGAGGTGCTCTCGCGCGACTACATCCGCACCGCGCGGGCCAAAGGGCTGGCCGAGCGGGTGGTGATCTTCCGCCATGCCCTGCGCAACGCCCTGATTCCGGTGGTCACGGTAATTGGCATCCAGTTCGGCTCGTTGCTGGGCGGGGCCGTGATCATCGAGCAGGTCTTCAGCCTGCCCGGGGTGGGGCGCTTTGCCCTCGAGGGCATCAACCTGCGCGACTACCCGGTGGTGCAGGGCACGGTGCTGTTTGTAGCCAGCGCGGCGGTGCTGGTCAACCTTTTGGTGGACTTGCTCTACTCGCTCATAGACCCTAGGATTCGGTATGAGTAACCCTCCAGGGGACGAAGACACCTCCCCAAGGAAGCCGAGACCGGGCGGCTCGAGCCGACCCTTTTCCCTACCATCATGACCACTGCTTCCCCCAACTCCCATCTGGCCCTGGTCGTCCGGGCTCTGCTGCGCAACCGCTCTGCCGTCATTGGCGGCTTCATCACCCTGGTGGTGCTGCTGGGCGCGCTCCTGGCCCCCATCATTGCCCCCTGGGATCCCCTCAAGTTCGACCCCCCCAACCGCCTCAGCGGCCCCTCCCCCGAGCACTGGCTGGGCACCGACCAGTACGGGCGCGACCTGCTCTCGAGGGTGCTCTATGGCGCGCGCTTTTCGCTCTCGGTGGCGGCGGTCTCGGTGCTGGCGGGGTTGCTGGTGGGCGGCACCCTGGGCCTGCTGGCCGGCTACTTCAGGGGCTGGCTCGACCTGACCATCTCCCGCCTGGCCGACATCCTGATCGCCTACCCGGCCATCCTGCTGGCCATCGCTTTTCTGGCTTTTTTAGGGGGCGGCTTCATCAATCTGGTGCTGGCCATCTCGGTGGTGTTTGTGGGGCCCTTTATCCGGGTAGCCCGGGCCGCCGTTTTAACCGTGCGCGAGGAACTTTACGTGGAGGCCGGGCGGGCCATGGGCGCTTCGGATGCCCGCATGATCTTTCGTACCATCCTGCCCAACGCCGCCGCCCCGCTCATCGTGGAGGTCACGCTGCGCTTTGCCTATGCGGTGCTGGCCGAGGCGGCTCTGTCGTTCCTGGGCCTGGGCATCCAGCCCCCCTTCCCGGCCCTGGGCTCCATGGTCTCGGAGGGGCGGGCCTTCCTCTCGCTTTCGCCCTGGGGCTCGCTGGTGCCGGGGTGCGCCATCGTGCTGATGGTGCTGGGCTTCAACCTGCTGGGCGATGGCCTGCGCGACGCCCTCGACCCCCGGCTGCAAAAGGCTTAGTGTTGGTTGTATACCGGTATAATGACCGGCAAGGAGGCGCAATGAAAAGACTGTTGGTTCTGCTCGTGCTGGTTCTGGCTGCGGTATCACTGGCGCAAAAGGCGGGGGGCATCCTGCGGGCCGGGATGCAGACCGACCCGGTGGGCCTCGACCCCCACACCACCAACGCCACCGCCAGCCGCAACGTGCTGGAAAACATCTACGACACCCTGGTCATGCTCGATAGCAAAGGCCGCATTGTGCCGGGGCTGGCCCAGTCCTGGAGCGTCTCGGCGGACGGCCTGACCTGGACCTTCCGCCTGCGCCCGGGCGTAACCTTCCACAACGGCGACCCTCTCAAGGCCTCCGACGTGGCCTTCTCCATCAACCGCATCAAAGACCCGGCCACCAAGAGCCCCCGCGCCAACGACTTCGCCGTGGTGCGCTCGATAACGGCCCCCAACGACAACACCGTGGTCATCACCCTCTCCCAGCCCTTCTCTCCCCTGCTGGCCAAGCTGGCCTTTAGCACCAACGTGATTGTTTCGGAGAAGGTGACCAGGGAAAACAACAACGACCTCAACAAGGCCGTGATTGGCACCGGGCCTTTCCGCTTTGTGGAGTACATCCCCCAGACCCGCCTGGTGGTGCGCAAGTGGGATAAGTACTGGCAAAAAGACAACCAGGGCCGCCCCCTGCCCTACCTGGACGGCATCACCTACACCTACTACCCCGACCCCGCCGCCCGCTCCACCGCGCTCCGGGCCGGAGCCGTGGACTGGATCGAGTACGTTACCGCCGCCGATGTACGGCCGCTCAAAGCCGACCGCAACCTGGTGGTGATGGGCGGGCCCTCGGCCAACTTCCGGGCACTCTACTTCAACACCACCCGTGAGCCCTACAACAACCCCAAGGTGCGCCAGGCCATCGCCTACGCCATTGATAAAAAAGCCATTGTGGATCTGGCCCTCTTCGGCACCGGCGGCATTGTGGCCCGTGGCACCACCATCCCCTCGGGGGCCTATGCCTACACCAACAGCCCCTACAACACCCGCGACGTAGCCAAAGCCAAGCAGCTCCTGGCCGAGGCCGGCCTGCCCAACGGCTTCACCATGAACCTCTACGTCACCTCCACCTACGACTTCCTGCGCACCCCCGCCGACGTAATCCGCGACAACCTGGCCGAGGTGGGCATCCGGGTGAACATCCAGGCCGAGGACTGGAACGTGTACCTGCCCAAGGCCCTGCGGAGCGAGTTCGACGTGACCCTGCTGGGCACCTCGGGCCAGGCCGACCCCGACGACTACCTCTTCAACACCTTCCACCCCTCCTCGGCGCTGAACCTCTCCAAGTACAAAAACGACCGGGTCACCCAGTTGCTGGAGCAGGGGCGGCGGGTCTCGAGCCAGAGCGAACGCCAGCGTATCTACACCCAGGTGCAGGAGCTGGTTTTGCAGGACAGCCCCATGGTCTTCCTGTTCCACTCCGCCCAGTACGAGGCCATGAACCGCCGTGTGCAGGGCTTCTTGCACTTCCCCAACACCAGCTACCTGGCCTTCCGCTACACCTGGCTACAGTAAGCCTATAGCCATAAGGCGAGCCCGATGGGCTCGCCTTGTTCGTTTATCTATCCCGGATAACAACCCTGCCACGCAGCAAAAACAAGAAACCTGTTGGTGCAACCTCGGGAAGAACACACTAAACTTCAATCTGCGCGAAACGGGCGTTCTCCTCGATGAACTCGCGGCGGGGCTGCACGTCCGAGCCCATCAGGTCGTCGAAAATCTGGGCGGCGTAGGAGGCGTCTTTCATCTCCACCTTTTTCAAAACCCGCCGGGCGGGATCCATGGTGGTCTCCCAGAGCTGCTCGGCGTTCATCTCACCCAGGCCCTTGAAGCGCTGGATTTCGTAGGTTTTGTCGCCAATGTTGGCCAGGGCTTTTTTGAGGGCTTCGTCGTCGAAGATGTACTCGACGTGTTTGCTCTTGCCCACCCGCAGCCCGTACAGGGGGGGCTGGGCCACGTACAGGTAGCCCTGCTCGATGATGGGGCGCATATAGCGGTAGAAGAAGGTGAGCAGCAGGGTGCGGATGTGCGAGCCGTCCACGTCGGCGTCGGTCATGATGATGATCTTGTGGTAGCGCAGGTCTTCGATGTTGAAGTGGGCCTCTTCGTTGTCCTTGCCGCCAATGCCCGCCCCAATGGCCGCCACCATGGCCCGCACCTCGGCGTTTTTGAGGGCTTTGTTCAGGCCGGCCTTCTCGACGTTGAGAATTTTGCCGCGCAAAGGCAGGATGGCCTGGAAGCGGCGGTCGCGCCCGCTCTTGGCGCTGCCACCCGCGCTATCCCCCTCCACGATGAACAGCTCGGCCTCGGCGGGGTCTTCCGACTGGCAGTCGGCCAGCTTGCCGGGTAGGTCGTCGGACTCGAGGGGGTTGGCCCGGCGCACCAGCTCGCGGGCCTTGCGGGCCGCCTCGCGGGCCTGGGCCGCGCGCTGGGCTTTTTCGTAAATCATCTTGGCGATGCGGGGGTTTTCCTCGAGGTACTCGGAAAACTTTTCGTACACCACCTTGCTTACGGCAGTACCGGCCTCGGGGTTCAGGAGCTTGCCCTTGGTCTGGCCCTCAAACTGCGGCTGGGGAATCTTGACCGAGATTACGCAAGAAATACCTTCCAGCAGGTCGTCGCCGGTAGGCTCCAAGTCCTTGACCAGGCCAGCCTTCTTGGCATAGGCGTTGATGGCGCGGGTGTAGGCGGTCTTGAAGCCCGAAACGTGGGTTCCCCCATCCACAGTTGGAATCATGTTGGCAAAGCTCACCAGGTCGGCGCTGTAGCCTTTGGTGTGTACCAGACCCACCTCTACCCCCACCGAATCTACCTGACCCTGCAAGAGCACCGGCTTGTCGTAAAGCAACTCCTCGCCGTCGGCGCGGAATTTGGCGAATGAGGCCACCCCGCCTTTGTCGTAGAAGACCTCTTCCTTTTGGTGAACCTCGTCCTTGAAGACCAGCTTGAGGCCCGCCACCAAGAAAGAGACCTCGCGCAGGCGCACCCGCAGGCGGCTGGCCTCGAATCGTTGATCGGGACCAAAAATCTGGGGATCGGGCAGAAAGGTTACACGGGTGCCGCGCTTGCTCTTGGGGGCCTCCCCCACCACCTGCAGGGGCTTGGTGACCTCCCCTCGGCTAAACTCGATCAGGTAGTGCTTGCCATCGCGGAAGACCTCCACACGGGTGTACTCGGACAGGGCGTTCACCACGCTGGCCCCCACCCCGTGCAAACCGCCCGAAACCTTGTAAGCCCCCTCTTCGAACTTGCCCCCCGCGTGCAGCACGGTGTAGATCACCTCTACTGCAGGCTTTTGCTCTTCAGGCATGATGTCGACCGGAATCCCACGCCCGTTGTCCTCCACGGTGATGGAGCCGTCGGGGTGCAGGGTGGTAATGATCTCAGTAGCAAATCCAGCCAGGGCTTCGTCCACCGCGTTGTCGAGAATTTCTTTGAACAGGTGATGATAGCCATCGGCCTGGGTACCGCCAATGTACATGGCCGGACGGTGGCGAACCCCTTCCAGGCCTTTCAAAACCTTAATTGCGGATGCGTCGTAGCTGGTGGTAAGGTCAGTGCTCACCTGAACAGTATACCATGTTTTGTTATTTGCGTAATAAAAAGAGCGGGGTAGGATGTCGTCAAATAGTGCGTCCTGGACAGTTATAATGTGGTTTTCCTGGGAAAACTCAAGCAGTTTTCATGCTGCCATTGGAGGCATAAAGAGCTTTTTAAGCGTGTGCGACAGATTTATACGTCTTGTTTTCCGCACCGGCAGCCCATGCAAATTCCGGTAAAAGCAAAAAGTGTCCGGCCCACCTTAGCGTTTAACCGAACCCACCGCGCTAATGGCGTGCTCGCTCGAGCCCGTACTCAGGCGCAGGCGCTTGCCCAGCTCACGCCACCAGATATAGGCGGGGCTATCCAGGCGTTTGATGTGCTCGAGGTCGGCCTCCTTGCGCCAGCTTTTGAGTCGCAGCAAAAACAGGTTCAGGAACAGGTCGCGGTATTCGGCGCTGGCACGCCCCATGTGAAAATGAAAACGCACACCACGGTGCTGCGAAAAAGAGATGATGATGGGCACGCCTTCGGGACCTTCTACCGGGATTTCCACGGTGGTGTCGGTAAAGGTGGAGGCGGTGAACTCGTATTCCTCCTGAATCATGCCAAGCTCGAGCAAAATTAGAGCAAACGCCCGCATCTCGAGGCCATTAATCTCGCGGTAGATGCGATCGATAAGGTCGTAGGTTGGGCTGTAGTGAAACTGCTCGCCCTCCTGTTCGGCCCACCACATGGCGTACTGGCCCTTGGGGGCGCCCAGGGAAGCCTGTATAAAAAGCCGGTCGCGGTAGGTCACGGGTTCCAGGGTTTCGGGGTAAATAGACAGCAGGTCGTCGGTGCTGTAGTAGATGGGACGGATGCGGCCCCAGCGCTGGGCCAGCTCCTGTACCGCCACATAATGGGCGGCCGCTTTTTCGTCGGCAACAGGGTAAAAGAAGAGGTCGTACTCACCATCTTCGGCCCGTACCCGCAGCGGAATTTCCAGCACCCCTTCACCGGTTAGGCGCATCACATCGGCTTCCAGCACCTGGATCCCCGACTTGCGAAACAGGGTCTCTACGGTGGTGGCGAAAATCAGGCGGTTGGCTGCCTTAACTTCGGGCGCAGTGCTATTGATAAGGCCCTCGAGGCGGACTTTGGGCCAGTGGGCGGGAGCGTTGGTATAAAGTTCGTGCATGATAACAACCAAAAGAGGCGGTGTCTAACCAAGGAAAGTCTAGCCCCTCTGGAGCAAAAGCCCTGTGACATTTAATAAGCACCGGCGTTACGCGAATAACCCCTTCGGGTGAAGGGTATTGCGGTTGGGGCATGTTGGTTGGCCGCACAATAGAAGCCACTGTCCAGAGGCGTTCGACTGTATGCGGCTCTGGTTTTGTTGGTGGTGGGGTTGGTAGTGTGGTGGGTGATGAGCCAGGCTGCCGAAAAACGTCTGAACCCGAACAAGCGCGACTGGGAAAGCTTTGTGGCCCGCCAGGTGGCCGAGCAAACCGCCCCTTCTAGCTACCCGTTGCGGCGCAAGCTGGACTTTACCCCCTTTGAAGCGGCTCTGGGCCGGCTCGAGGCGGGAACCCTCGAGCGCCTGCAAACCCTTACCCAGCAGGCCACCATCGCTGAATTACAAGCCCTGATGCGGGCCGGGCAGCTCACTTCCGAAGAGCTCACGCTTTTTTATCTGTGGCGCATCCGCCGCTACAACGACCAGCTCCGCGCCTATCTGGAGCTGAACCCCGAGGCGCTCGAGGAGGCTCGAGCCCGCGACCAGGAACGCCAGCAAGGGCAGGTGCGCGGCTTGCTGCACGGCATCCCCATCGCTCTGAAGGACAATATCTCTACCCGAGGCCCTTTGCACACCACCGCCGGGGCCGCGGTGTTGGCCCAGCACATCGCCGACCAGGACGCTTTTATCGTGCAAAAGCTGCGGGCCGCCGGGGTAGTTATTCTGGGCAAGAACAACCTCTCGGAGTGGGCCAACTTCATGACCAGCCAGTCGGTCAACGGCTACAGCACGCTTGGCGGCCATACCCGCAACCCCTACGGGCCGTTTGATGTGGGGGGAAGCAGCAGCGGCACAGCGGTGGCCGTAGCGGCCAACCTGGCTGTGGCCGGCATCGGCACCGAGACCTCGGGCTCGCTCGTCTACCCCGCCGCCCAGAACAGCCTTTTCACCCTCAAGCCCACCCTGGGCCTGGTCAGCCGCGACCGCATCATCCCCATCACCGCCGCCCAGGACACCGCCGGCCCCATGACCAAAAAGGCCTCCGACCTGGCGATCTTGATGTCGGTGCTCACCGGGTACGACCCCAGCGACCCCCAGACCCAGATGGCCCGGGGTTTCACCTTCCCCACCGTACCCCCATCCCCGCCGGCCACGCTGCGGGTGGGCTGGGTGCAGCACATCCAGCGCAGGGGCGACCAGGAAGCCCTGGAGCAGGTCGCACAGGCCCTGCAAAGCCTGGGGGCCGAGGTGGTGCCGGTGCCCTTCCCCGAGGGTTCCATCGAGATGATGCCGGTGCTGCACGCCGGTATGCGGCGCGACCTGGCCCACTACCTAAAGACCACCGGGGCTGCAATTGAGGGCTTGCAGGACGTGATCGAATACAACCGCCAGCACCCCGAGGCCATGCGCTACGGGCAGGACTTGCTCGAGGTCTCGCTTTCGCACCCCCTATCCGACGCCGAGTACCAGGCCCTGGTGCAGAAAAACCGCCAGCAGGGCCGCGAGAGGCTGCTCGAGCTGATGCAGACCCACCAGGTGGATGTGCTGCTGACCATCAGCAACAGTCTGAGCCTGCTCACCTCCACCTCGGGCTTTCCGGTGGTGAATTTTCCGGCGGGCTACCGCGAGAGCGGCGAGCCGGTGGGGGCCTCGCTGGTGGGCCCGGCCCTGCAAGACCCCCTGCTGATTGGCCTGGCCCAGGCGGTAGCAGAGCGGCTGGGCATCCACCGGCCCCCCATCCTTCGGTAAACTTTGTCTGGCATGGATACCCCCCTTCCGGTCTATATCATCGGGCTGCGCGGCCTGCTCAACCTGATCGCGTTGCTTCTGATCGGGGTTTCGCTCCTGTGGAACCTGCCGCTGCTGGTGCGCGAGCCCCATGCCCGGCAGTTGCGCTTTTTCAGGTTCGTGGCGGGCTTTGCGGTGGCAGCGGTGGTGGTCGAGCTGTTGGTGCGCACGCTGTTTATGGGCGGCGTGAGCTGGCTGCACGCCGTCTATGGCCTGCTGGCTGCCAGCATTCTGTGGTTTGTGAGCGGCCTCGAGCCTGGGGGCTGGTTCCGCAAAAGCCTGGAAAAGCCCCCGGAGCAGGTGGGGCCGTACTTCTTCTGGGCCAGCCTGGTTTGTTTGCTACTGTGGTGGCGCTTTATCGAGACCGGGATTGCTCGGGTTCCCGCTCAATAGCCTGGAGGTGCTGGTGTATATCCAGGGCTATCCGCGCGGCGGCGCCGGGCTCGCCCATGGCGGCTTTCCCGGCCGCTCGGGCCCGCTGCAACAGGGTTTCGGAGGAGAGGAAGGCCCGCACAGCCCGCACAACGGCCTCGGGGCTGGGCTCGGTGAGCATTAAGGCGTCCCCCAGCAAGCGTTTTTGATTTTCGGCGAAGCCTCGAGTGTACTGTGGCCCGTGGGTAGGAAAGCCCACCAGCGGCACCCCATAGCCCGCGGCCTGCTCGGCCGCCGTTCCGCTGGTAGAGAGGGCCAGCCTCGAGCCCCGCAAGGCCGCGCCGAAGGCCCGCTGCGCCAGGTACACCACGGTTCCATCGGGGTGGCTGAGCCGGTGGGTAACACCCTCACTCCGACCGGTGGCCTCGAGCCGGTAGTCTTTCAGCTCCAGCCTGTCCAGGGGCAGGCCCGCCCAGGCCACCACGGGCGTTAAAGCGGCGTCGCGCAGCAGGCGGCAGGCCTCGAGCATCAGGGGCAGGCTCTGGTAGGCATCGGTGCGTGAGCCCGGCAGCAGCAGCAGATACGGCGGGGGAAGCTCGAGCGGCCCACCGTCCAGGGCATCCAGCATGGGGTTGCCTAGGTAGTGGGCATTTTTCACCCCATGTGCTCTTAGCCAGGTCTCGGCCTCGAGTTCACGCGGGTAGACTTTCACTGCACGGCGCATCAAGGCACGCTCCAGCGGGCCGTAAGGGTTCCCACCCCGCCCCGGCTCCCAGGCTCGCACCGAAACCAAGCACTGCATCTGAAACAGTGGGCGCTTACCGAAAACGCTACCCACCAAAATCCCGTAAATGTCACCCACCACCAAGGTAGCAATGGCATCTCGAGCCGCCGCCCGCACTGCTTGGTAATGACCAAGGCTCATCGAAAACCAACCTGCTTTTAGATCGGCCCATATCGAGGCTGCACTCTGAACGGCGAATCCACCCGAGGGCATCTCCTTGCGCGGCCCCAAGACTCTGATACCGGCCTGCTGATAGGCGTTGCCCTTGCCCACCAACGGCACGGCTTGAACCTCGTAGCCCAAGGCCACCAGCTCCCTGGCCAGGACGGTTCCTATGATGTCCTCGCCGTGCCCGTTAGAAACAATTACAACCCTCCTCATGCCTGAGTTAATTTAGCAAGGCGCTCGAGCACCTCCATCCCCGCACCGCTGTCGAGCAGGGCCTGGCCCATCTTTACGCCCGCGGCAATAGAGGGTGACTTGCCCGCCAGGTAAAAAGCCGCCCCCGCGTTCAGCACCACCGCATCGCGCTTGGGGCCCCGCAGCTGGCCGCTCAGAATGGCCCGCGCCACCGCAGCATTCTCGGCAGCAGTTCCCCCGCCGATTGCCGTGTAAGGGGCGGGCTCCAGGCCCACCTCTTCGGGCCGGAGGCGGTAGGTGTGGATCTGGCCGTCCTTCAGTTCGGCCACCAGGTTGTCGCCCAGGGCCAGTTCGTCGATGGCCTCGAGGCCCTCCCCGCGCGTCATCTGGCCGTGCACCACCAGCGCCCGGCTGCTGCCCAGGTCGCGCAACACCCGGGCAAACGGCTCCACCAGGGCCGGGCTGCTCACTCCCACCAGGTTCAGGCTGGCAAAAGCGGGGTTGGTGAGGGGGCCCAGCAGGTTGAAAACGGTGCGCACCCCCAGCTCGGCCCGCACTGGGGCCACATAGCGCATGGCCGGGTGGTGGTTGCGGGCAAACAGAAAGCCCAGGCCCACCGTCTCGATGGCCTCGGCCACTTTTTCGGCAGGGATGTCGATCCGAATCCCCAGCGCCTCGATCAGGTCGAAGGAGCCCGACTTGGAGGAGGCCGCCCGGTTGCCGTGCTTGGCTACCGCCACCCCGCCGGCGGCCACCACAAAGCAGGTGGTGGTGGAGATGTTGAAGGCCTCCGGGGCCACCCCCCCGGTGCCCACAATATCCAGCAGGGGCTGGCGGCGGGTCTCCACCCGCACCGCGGCCTCGCGCATACCGGCTGCAAAACCGGCGATCTCCTCGGGGGTCTCGCCCCGGGTGCGCAGGGCCATCAGCACCCCGGCGGTCTGCACCGGGGTCAGGTCGCCGGCCATGATCCGGCGCATCAGGGCATGGGCCTCGGCCTGGGATAATGGCTCGGCCAGAAGGGCTTTCTTGAGTTCGTCCACGGTTCCTCCCCAAAAGTTTACACACTTAGCGGCAGACGCCAACCCTGTCGGAGGGTCTCCGCAATGTTGTCGGGAACGTTGTCCAGCACCAGCACCCGGTGGTTGGGGTAACGGAGTTGCTCCAGCGCCCGCAAACAGGCCAGGGTGTCGGGCCAGGCGTTGTAGTTGACGATCAGGATGTGCACCAGGGGCGCGTTCATGCCGTGGCCCCTTCCAGCAGCCCCTGGGTGTAGGCGGCCTCGAGCACAAACCGGTAGGCTGCAAAGGCCCCCGCCCCCGCCTCCCAGTCGCGCACCTGCAAAAGCCGCTCGGCCCTGGCCCAGGGGTAGGCCCAGCGCTTGTAGGCCCGCGACAGGGGGTGTACACCCGTCCAGAAGGCCACCAGGGGGTGCGGGTGCAGCCGGTAAAACTGCCAGGCCATCCGCCCCAGGCTCCGCGACTTGGCTACCATAACGTCCAGACTGACCCGATCCTCGTGCGCCGCACGGGCCCCCAGGGCCAAGCGGGGCCGCACCCCCTTGCGCCAGAGCCGCCAGCCCAGCTCGTGATCTTCCCAGCCGTAGCCTTGCATGGGCGCAAAAGTCTCGGCCTGCTCGAGCGGCAAAGAAAGACTGGCGAACCAGAAGCCGCCCCAGCCCAGCGACGCGCCATCGGCCCGGCCCCGCACCCCCGACTCGGCCCTTGCACGCCAGAAGCGAATAAAAGAATCCTGTCCCAGCGATTCCGGTATATAGGTATAACTCACCCCCGCCGCTCGAGGGTAGCGCCTATGCAGAGAAAGATGAGCCTGTAAAAAACCCGCCTCAGGCACCACATCGTCATCGTTGAACAGCACATACTGGCCTCGAGCCTGAAGCAGCCCTGCATTGCGTGCAGAGGCCATCCCTGCGTTGGGTTGGCGCAAAACCCGCAGGCGGGGGTCGCGGAACCCGGCCAGCACCTCCGGCGTCGCATCGCTCGAGCCGTCGTCCACCACGATCAGCTCGAGCGCAACCCCTTCCTGAGCCAAAAAAGCCTGCACTGTGCGGGCCAGCAGTTCGGCCCGGTTGTAGGTGGGGATCACGACACTGAAGGTTGGTTCCATGCCTCCGAAGCCCCCCAGGCATACGCCAGCTCACCGTCGCCCCGCGCCCCCAGAAGGCCCTTGAAAGAAGGAAGCAGGGCCAGCTTCAGAGCCACCAGCACCGGGTGCACCCCCAGCACCCAGGCAATGCGGGGATCGCGGTGTTTCCTGCAAACCCGTACATGGGCCGCCCCCGCCTGCCGGGCCTTCTCGAGGGCCTTTCCGCGGTAATCCAGCGCCTCGTGCACGGCCAGCGCGTCCCGCACAAACACCAGCCGCGCCCCGGCCCGCATCAGGCGGTAGCCCAGGTCGGGGTCTTCGCCGCCGTAGCCGCTGAAAGCGGGGTCGTAGCCGCCCACCTCCTCGAACAGGGCCCTGGGCAGCGAGGTGTTGTTGCCGGTGATGTTCCACCAGAAGGCCCGGGGGCCCTTCAGTTCCGCCGCCCCCGTGCCCCGCAGCTCGGGGGGCAGCTCGAGCCGCCCCACCGCCACCGTGCGGGGCTGGGTGTGCGCTTTCTGATGAGCCTCGATCCAGCCCGGCTGGGGTATCACGTCGTCATCGGAAAAGAGCAGAATATCGCCTTTAGCTATCCCAGCCCCCCGGTTGCGGGCGTTGGCCGCGCCGAGGCCTGGCGTAATCTCGAGAACACGAAGGGCGTAAGGGGGTTTGTAGCGCTGCAGGAATGCCAGGGTATCGTCGGTGCAGCCATCGGCCACCACGATCACCTCGAACGCGCCCGGCTGGGTTTCCAGGCCGCGCAGCTTCTTTTCCAGCAGCTCGCGGCGGTTGTGGGTGGGTACGATTACCGAAATCATCGTCAACTATCGCATTATTCACACATCTGCAAGAAATTCGCCAGCATCTCCCGACCGCCTTCGGTCAACACCGACTCGGGGTGGAACTGCACCCCGTGGGTGGGGTAGCGGCGGTGGCGCAGCCCCATCACCGTGCGGCCCCCAGCCTCGTCGTACCAGGCGTTGGCCTCCAGTTCGTCGGGCAGGTCTTCCACCACCAACGAGTGGTAGCGGGTGGCCGTCAGGGGGGTGGGCAGGCCGGCAAACACCCCGCTGCCGTCGTGCAGGATGGGGCTGGTCTTGCCGTGCACAATCACCCGGTGCCGCCGCACCACAGCCCCAAAGGCCTCGCCGATGCTCTGGTGGCCCAGGCAGACCCCCAGGATGGGGTATCGGGGCGCGTAGCGCTGGATGAGCGGAACTGACAGCCCGGCCTCCCGGGGCGTGCAGGGGCCGGGGCTCACCACAATGCCGTCGGGGTCGAGGTCGGCCACGTCCTGCAAGGCAAAGCGGTCGTTGCGCCAGACCATCACCTGAGCCCCCAGCTCGCCCAGGTACTGCACCAGGTTGTAGGTGAAGGAGTCGTAGTTGTCAATCATCAGGATTCGCTTCATAACCCAGCCTCCCGCTTTTCCATGGCCACAAACTCACTGAGGATGGTGCGGTAGATCCGCTCGGCCACATTGGGCGATAAGCCCTGGTGCTCGGCCATGTAGCGCACGTGGTGGATGATCTGCTCCTGCCGGTCTTTTGACTCAGTGGGCACCTGGCTTTGTGCGAGCCGGGCCGCTTCTTTAGCCAGCCGCGCCCGCTGGGCCAGCAGCACCACAATCCGGGCGTCAATGGCGTTGATCTGCAGGCGAAGGTCCTCGAGGCTCACAAACCCTCCTCCGCCAGGCGCACGGCCTTGACCATGGCCTGGGCCTTGTTCAAGCACTCCTGGTACTCGGCCGTAGGGTTGGAGTCGTAGACCACACCCGCCCCTGCCTGGATGTGCATCTGCCCGTTCGCCACCACGATGGTTCGCAGGGTCAGGGCCATGTCCATGTGCCCGTCGTAGGCCACATAGCCAAAAGCCCCCCCGTACGCGCCCCGGCGGGCGGGCTCGAGCTCCTCGATAATCTCCATGGCCCGGATCTTGGGGGCCCCCGAGACGGTGCCCATCGGCAAGACCGCGGCCAGGGCGTCGAGCGGGGTTTTGTCCTCGCAAAGCTCGCCCTCCACGGTGGAAACGATGTGCATCACGTGCGAGTAGTTCTCCACCTTCATAAGCTCGCGGGGCCGCACGCTGCCATAGCGGCAGACCCGGCCCAGGTCGTTGCGCGAAAGGTCCACCAGCATCACGTGCTCGGCCCGCTCCTTTTCGTCGGACAGCAGCTCTTCGGCCAGGGCCTGATCCTCGGCGGCGTCCCGGCCCCGCCGGCGGGTTCCGGCGATGGGGCGGGTCACCACCCGCTGCCCATCGGAGCGCAGCAGGCTCTCGGGGCTGCTCGAGACCAGCGTCACCTCGCCCAGCTCCAGGTAGCCCATGTAGGGGCTGGGATTTACTGAACGCAGCGCGCGGTAGACGGCGAAGGGGTGTACCTGCAGGGAAGCCGAGATGCGCAGCGAGGGCACCACCTGGAAGATATCGCCGGCCCGGATGTACTCGAGCGCCCGCTCCACCATCTGCTCATACTCGGCCTGGCTCAGGTTCTGGCTGAACTCCACCCGCCGCCCGGCCCGCTCGCCCGGCACCCCCGGCAGCGGCCCGCTGAGCCTCTTCTCGGCCCAGGCGATGCGCTCCAGGGCCTGGGCCCGCTCGTCCTCCAGGGCCGGGGCCACGATGTGAAGCTGCTGCTTGAACTGGTCAAATACAATCAGGACTTCCGGCTCGATGAACAGCAGGTCGGGAATGCCCAGCAGGTCGGGCTTCTGGCTGGGCAGCCGCTCGTAGTAGCGGATGAGGTCGTAGGCGGCATAACCCACCGCGCCGCCCCAGAACAGGGGCAGGTCGGGGTCGGGCTGGATGGGCCGGTGGATGGCCTGGTAGAGGGTGCGCAAGGGGTCCTGGGTGGGCACCGCCTGGCCGTTCAGGGTCAGCACCCCATCCTTGAGCCGCCAGGTCTGCCGGGCCCCCACCCCCACAAAGCTCCAGCGGGCCCAGGCCTTGCCCCCCTCCACCGACTCCAGCAAAAAGCTGGGGCTGGCCTTCTCCGAGAGCTTCAGGTAGGCCGTGACGGGGGTCTCGAGGTCGGCCAGCAGGGTTTTTTTGACCGGGATGGTGGGTCGGGTTAGGTGTGCGATGGGCATCTGTTCTCCTTTAGCAATAAAAAAATCCCCCTGAGGAAAGCCCCAGGGGTAACGACCGCTACCGTCCCAGGGCTATCCGGGCCACCACCAACCCTTGACCTGTGCGGTGCGTACCATCTGACCCTTAGTCTGCGCTAAAAGGCCCCGGAATGCAAGCCGGCTCCCCCTTCCACCCGTGCCTAAACCGATAGGCTAGAGCCGATGCGCTGGCTCACTTTCGACCTCGATGGCACCCTGGCCGACTGGCCTTTTCGCCGCCTGATGCGACCCCACATGGAGGCTTTGCTGGCAGAGCCCACCATCCGCCAGGCCCTGCGGAGGGAGTACCTGCGCCGCCTGGCCCAGGGCGACCCCACCAAGGTGTACGACTGGGGCGATATTCACCGGGCTGTGCGGGAGCAACTGGGGCTTCCGCCGGTCTTCCCCAACATTGCCCAGGTGCTCGCCGAGGCGGTGCTCGAGCCGGAGGTGCTTTATCCCGATGTGTCGGCAAGCCTGGCTGCCTTGCGCCAGCAGGGCTATCAAATTGCCGTAGCCACCAATGGCCTGGCTAGGTACCAGCAGGTACTGATAGATAAGCTTAATATCGCCTACGACCGGTTGCTGGCCCCGGATATCTCGCAGGCCCTCAAGCCCGATCCTGCTTTCTGGAAGCCGCTCCTTAGGGAGCCGGCAGAACAGATCGTGCACGTCGGCGATCTGCTCAGTCAGGATATCTGGGGGGCCAACGCCGCCGGCCTGAAAGCGGTCTGGATCTGGCGCAGCATGCCCCAGGACTGGCGCGAAACCCCGGTGCTCGAGCGCACCCGGCGGCCCGACCTCAGCAAAATCATCGCCGCCAGGCTGCAAAGAGAGCTGGAAGAACACGGCCTGGTGAGTTCGGCCCACCCCCAGACCCCACCCCGGCCCGACCACATCGTAGCCAGCCTGGAAGAGCTGCAGGCCGTACTCAGCACCACATCCGAAGGGCCAGCTACCCCCTCCCTTCCTTAGTTTTGCGATGGAGTGTGGCAGCGGGTAGAATCCAGCATGGCCTTCTCCCTCACCCGCTATCCCATCATCCAGGCCCCCATGGCCGGCGGGGCCACCACGCCCGAGCTGGTGGCGGCCGTTTCCAACGCGGGTGGGCTGGGCTCGCTGGCGGGGGCCTTGCTCCCACCCGACCGGCTGCGCGAGGCCATCCGCCAGATTCGCCAGCTCACCGACCAGCCTTTCAACGTCAATCTGTTCGTGCTCGAGCCCGTGGGGGTTGAGCCAGGTGTGCTCGAGGCCGCCTTGGATCGCCTCGAGCCCATCCGGGCCGAGCTGGGCCTGCCCCCCGCTGCGGCGCCCCAAAAGTTCAGCGAGGACTTCGGGGCCCAGCTGGAGGTGCTGCTCGAGGAAAAACCACCGGTAGTGAGTTTTCACTTCGATATTGTTCCAGCCCAGGTTGTCGAACGCTTACATAAAGCTGGTTGCAAAGTTATCGGCACCGCCACCAACGTAGCAGAAGCGCGGGCCTGGGAAGAGGCCGGGGCCGATTACATCTGTGCCCAGGGCAGCGAGGCCGGGGGGCACCGGGGTACTTTCATGGGCCCGTTTGAGCAGTCCATGACCGGAACCCTGGCCCTGGTACCCCAGGTTGCAGATGCGGTAAAAGTTCCGGTGATTGCGGCGGGGGGCATTATGGACGGGCGGGGTATTGCAGCGGCCCTGCTCCTGGGGGCCAGTGCGGTGCAGATGGGCACAGCTTTCCTGGCCTGCCCGGAGTCGGGTGCCCATCCCTTGTACAAGCAGGCCTTGCTGGAAGCCAAAGGCGACCCTACGGTGGTGACCCGCACCTTTTCTGGACGACCCGCTCGAGGTTTGCGCAATGCCTTTATTGAGTGGATGCGGCCCTACGAGGCCCAGGTGCCGCCCTATCCCATCCAGAACGCCCTGACCAGCGAGATTCGCCAGGCCGCCGCCAAAGCCGGCCGCACCGAATATATGTCGCTGTGGGCCGGGCAGGCGGTCAGCCTGTGCCGGAGCCTACCCGCTGCCATGTTGGTAGAAACCCTGATGCAAGAGACCCAAACCGCCCTCTGGAGCCAGTGTGAATAGACTCTTTTACGGCTGGATCGTAGTCGCGGTGGCAGTGATTGCCACCCTGATTGCCGCGGGTAACCGCTCGGTGCCGGGAGCGCTCATCCAACCCTTGCACGAGAGCACCGGCTGGGCCATCCAGAGCATCTCCTTTGCTACCGCCATCGGGCTGGTGCTGTTTGGCCTGGGTGCGCCCCTGAGCGGCTACCTGATGGATCGCTTCGGCCCCCGGCGCATCACCCTCTTCGGCCTGGGCCTGATGACCCTGAGCATGGCCCTGAGCGCCCTGATGACGCACATCTGGCAGCTCAACCTGGTCTGGGGGTTGCTGAGTGGGGTGGCCACCGGGGTGGTAGGGGGGGTCTTGGGGGCCACGGTGGCCAACCGCTGGTTCATTCAGCACCGAGGCCTGGTCACTGGCTTTTTTGGGGCCGCCACCTCGGCGGGCCAGCTCATCTTCATCCCGGCCCTGGTCTTCTGGGCCAGCGGGCTGGGCTGGCGCGAGGCCAGTTGGATCATGGCGGCCATCTCGCTCCTAGCCCTGGTGCCGGTCTGGCTCCTCATGAAGGACAGCCCGGCGGAAATGGGGCTTAGGGCACTGGGGGCGGCCCCTGGTTCAGCCCCCATGAAGATCACGGCCGACCCCGGCATTATGGGCAAGGCTCTGCGCTCGCCTACCTTCTGGCTGCTAACGGTTACCTTCTTTATCTGCGGCGCCACCTCCAATGGCCTGATTGGGGTGCATTTTATCCCCTATGCGGTCTCGTGTGGCCTGACTCCCACCACCGCCTCCGGCATTCTGGCCGTCATGGGGGCTTTAAACTTTGTGGGCACCCTGGCCTCGGGCTACCTCACCGACCGCTACGACCCCCGCGTGCTTCTGAGCCTCTACTACGGTTTCCGGGGACTTTCGCTCCTGTTTTTGCCCTTTGCAACCACCCCAGAAACCCTGCTGGTTTTCGCGGTGGTGTTTGGCCTGGACTACATCGCCACCGTACCCCCCACGGTAGCTCTGGTAGCGGATAACTTCGGACGGCAGAACGTGGGCACGGTGTATGGCTGGGTGTTTGCCGCCCATCAGCTCGGTGCAGCAGCAGCGGCCTGGGCAGGGGGAGCCACCCGCGATGCCCTAGGCGAGTACAACCTGGCCTTTTTGCTGGCTGGCACCATCGGGATTGCGGCCGCCCTGCTCTCGCTGGGCATCCGCCGATCAGCTAGGCCGGCCCCGGTACACGGATAACACGCATTCCAGCAGTATCGTTCACTTTGGCAAGCCTAAACGATACTGTCGGAATGCACTCCTACTCCCTTCGGTCGGCTTGAACCCCTGACCTTTGATTACACCCAAAAGTGAAGGGTTCAAGCGGAACCGGTATAACCGCAGCTCGAGTCCTGCCCCAAGCCGCTACTTCTGTCTTTTGCGCACCCGCATGGGCAGCCCGCCGTGGGGGCAGAGGGTGAAGTTGGGCTCTGGGCGCACCGGCGCGGGGCGGGTGAGCTCGAGGTCAAACTGCTGCAAAACCGTGGCCACAATCAGCTTGTACTCGAGGGTCGCAAACCCCTGCCCGGTGCACACCCGGGGCCCCAGGCTAAAAGGGAAGTAAGCCCCGCGCGGCAGTGACCTCTCGAACTCCGGCGTCCAGCGCTCGGGCCGGAACTCGTCGGGGTGCTCGAAGAAGCGGGGGTCGCGGTGGGCCGCCCACTGGCTCATCACGATCTGGGTTCTGGGCGCGAGGCGCATCCCCCCCAGCTCCAGCTCCTCCACGTTCTCCCGCCCGATAATCCAGACCGGCGGGTACAGCCGCAGGCTCTCTTTGAAGACCTGATCCAGGTAGGGCAGCCGCTGCACATCCTCGAAGCCGGGTAGCTTGCCCAGGCTGTCCACTTCGGCCTTGAGCCGGGCCTTGACGTCTGGGTGCTGGTCGAGCAGATACCAGGTCCAGATCAGGGCATTGGCGGTGGTCTCGAGGCCCGCCGTAATGACCGTGAGCACCTCGTCCCGCAGTTGCCGGTCAGATAGCTTAACATCGGGCTGGCCCTGGGCTTCCAGCAGCATCGAAAGCAGGTCGTCGCCCAGGTCGCCGCGCTCACGTCGGTAGGCGATGTGGCGGCTCACCATGTCGTTCAGCGCCCGCACCACCCGGATGCCATCGCGGTTGAGGCCAGGGTGCCAGTCGGGCAGGTTGAGCCAGCCGTAAACCATCTGCCCCACCACCTTCTGCCCCAGCATGATGGCCCGGTGCATAATCTCGCGGTCTTCGCCGGCCTCCACGTCGAACATGCACTTGGCTACCACCCGCAGGGTGAGGGCGTTCATGTCCTCATCAATATGCCGGATTTCGCTGTTCTGCCAGTGCGAGAGCATCTCCAGGGTAAAGCGGCTCATCACCTCGGCATAGCCCTGGAGGCGCTTGTAGTGGAAGGCCGGGCGCATCAGCCGAACCTGCTGCTTCCAGAACTCTCCCTCGGAAAGCAAAATACCGTTGCCCATACCTCCGGCAAAGGAGCGGGTCAGGTCGGACTTATGAAACTGCTCGGCCCGCTCGATGAGCACCTCCCGGATCAGGTCGGGGTGGTTGAGAAAGACAATTTCCTTTCCCGAAGCAAAGCGAAAGGTGGTGATGTCGGGGCTGGTGCGCGAAAGGTGGACGAAAAAAGCCAGCGGGTCTTGGCGTAGCTCGAGTTCGGTGGGATCCAGAATCATCCAGATAAAGAATACCGCAAGGCCTGGAAGGTTCTACTACTGCCTCGAGGAGGTGGCTTAACAAAAAAACCGCCCCGAAGGGCGGCTATGAATCTTGGCGCAGGTTAGGCGAGTCTTCGCTTGCGCGAAGTCTGGTTCGGCTACGACAACCGCCAGATTGGCGCCGCAAAGGGCGCATGAACTCCTTAGAAAGGAGGTGATCCAGCCGCACCTTCCGGTACAGCTACCTTGTTACGACTTAGCCCCAGTCATGAGCCTTACCCTAGGCGCCTGCCTGTGGCTCCCGGCGACTTCAGGCAAAACCCACT
>Ga0209381_1000268_pt1 | contig 142414 bp, 136 predicted proteins | sample DewCreD2012metaG_FD_184111 | JGI IMG/M metagenome (GOLD analysis project Ga0209381, IMG submission 184111) | Hot spring sediment bacterial and archeal communities from British Columbia, Canada, to study Microbial Dark Matter (Phase II) - Dewar... ...
TTGGTTGAGAGATTTGATCACGGCAAAGTCCTCCTTTCGTAACATGTGTACCTCCTCCTGCTTATGCAAGCCCGAGGTACATTTTAGCTGCGATTAAGTGGACTTTTTAAACCGCGATTTTTGTGACCTATATCACCGGCACTGACATGCCCCAGGACCCGCGTTTCTACGAGCATATGACCGCTCGAGAGACGCTGCGCTTTAAGGCGCGCTTTTTTTATGCCGGTCCCAAAGAATGTATCGAAGACCGGGTGTCGGAGATGCTTGAGTTGGTGGGTCTGGCTGAGAAAGCCGACAGACCCATAAAGGGCTTTTCGGGCGGCGAACGCCAGCGCCTGGGGATTGCCCAGGCGCAGGTTAACTACCCTGATCTGTTGATTTTGGACGAGCCTGCTGCCGGCTTGGACCCGTTGGGGCGGCGGGATGTTCTGGAGGTGATGCAACGCTTGCGCCAGCACACAACCATCTTCTATTCAACGCACATCCTGGACGACGTTCAACAGGTCAGCGATACAGTGGCGATCATGAATCGCGGCGAGTTGCTTGTTCAGGCGCCGCTCGACCAGTTGCTGACCGGCAGAGCACATACCATTTACGTACTGACCCTAATGGGGGATGCCCGCGCAGCACAGGCTCGCGTGGAGCATCAGGAATGGGTTTCGACTGTTCGGGTTACCGCCGACGTTGATCAGACCAGATGGGAAGTCAGAGTAACCGATGATGACATTGCGGGATCTGAATTGCTGCGGCTGGTGCTTGAAGATAAGAATCTCCGCGTCGTCGAATTCGGTACCAAGAAATATGAGCTTGAGGATATCTTTGTTGACATTGTTGGAAAGGGCCAAAATGGCTGAAAATGTAATCCTTCGACCCGTTGTTGAACAGGGTTGGCGATGTGGTTTTGCCAATTTGCTGCGTCTGGAAAACCAACGTTGGTGGTCCACCCGGCGATGGTGGGTGCAATGCTTGGTGATGTCGGTAATCCTCAATGGACTGCTTGCGTATGGATTATGGATTAATCCACTTCTGGAGCCAGGGGAACGCCCCCCTGATTTTGTGGCAGGGACGCTTGACGTTATTCTGATCTGGATGAGCATCCTTTCTGTTCTGAACACACTGTTCATAGTTCAGGGTGCGATTATCGGGGAAAAGCAATCGGGTGTGGCTGCCTGGATTTTGTCCGCTCCGGTCTCTCGGAGCGCCTTCATCATTGCCAAATTCATTGGAAACGCAGTTGGTTTGTTAGCCACCGCCATTTGGCTGCAAGGGCTGCTCATATACGTGCAGTTCTCGGTGAGTGAAGGACGTCTCCTGCCGATCCTCCCGATCGTGACGGCGCTCCTGCTCCAATCACAGTACTTATTGTTCTATCTCGCTCTTGTGATTATGCTGGGCGCTTTCTTCGCATCACGAGCACCTGTGCTGGTGATCGCATTTGCTGTTCTGATTGGGCAACCGTTCATAGATAATCTTGTAATGGAATCCGCCCCCTGGCTATCATGGGCTTTACCGGCAAAACTGCCCGAACTAGCGCGCTTTGCGCATCGCTGGGAACCAATGCCATCATATTCATCCATCGTCGTTGCCCTCGCGCTAACATCAGTGTTCCTGACGCTGGCAATCTGGCGCTTCAGGCGCGAGGAATTTTAGCGCCATGAATGTTCATGGTCAGATGACTGGAGTTGTACAAATCAATCGGCAGGCAGGTGGGTGCAGCCCAATCCGCGCATCCAGCCGACTTTGCTCCGCTCTGCGTGCGGCTGATGCGCAGGCAGTTGGGCGGTGGACGCCGCCCGTGGAGCTAATCGTGTTCTTCCCCGTCAGGTGCCTTTGATGACAAAACCCACATACTCAGTCGAAGCTCCCCATCCATTCCGCCAGCTTGTCGCTGACGGGATGTACCTGGCTGCCAGAAAGCACTCCATTCATGGACTTGTCGAGGTGGACCTTACCGAGGCGCGCCACAAGATTCAACTCGCCAGCGAGACCATTGGCGAGCAACTATCCTTTACCGGCTTCATCGCCTACTGCTGTGCGAGGGCTGTTGACGAAGACAAACACCTGCACGCCTATCTGGATTGGCGCGGGCGGCTGATCCTTTTCGACGATGTTGATATCTCCCTTCCAGTGGAGCGACGGCAGGGACAAAAGTCAGTCGTCCTGCAGACCGTTATCCGATCGGCAAATCGGAAGTCGATCTGGGATATTCATCGCGAGATTCGCGCCCTGCAAACAAAGGAGCTAACCGAGACAGCTTGGGGTCGTTGGCTGCGGTGGTACGTCTTTGTGCCCGCGTTCATCCGCAGGCTCTTCTTTCGCATCGCTGCCAGGATCCCAACTATACTTAAGAGCTTCAACGGCACCGTCCTCGTCACTGCCGTCGGCATGTTCGGGACTCGCGCCGGGTGGGGTGTGCCGCTCCCCGGGCACACCCTTTGCGTAACAATCGGTGGAATAGCCCCCAAACCCGTTCTCGGAGATGGCGGCTTAGAGAATCGGGAACACCTCTGCCTCACGGTGTCCTTCGACCACGATATCGTCGACGGCGCGCCTGCGGCGAGGTTTGTTCAGCGGCTTGCAACGCTTATCGAAGAAGGCGCAGGGCTCGACTATGGAGAGCAGGCAGGCATCCCTGTCGCCTGACAACTCCCCGGGGTCGTCCTAACCGGATGCGGCAAAGCGGGTTGATGATCTGCTCAATGAGCTGACCGGACGGCTCAACTCGGAGCAGTTTAGCCGCCAAACCGCAAGATGCAGCCGTTTTAAATTCACCTGTTTTATGCTATTATGCTCTCGTATCCGCGCCCGTCCTGGCATCGGGGATGTCATCTCTTTGGGCGCTTTGCTTCGTCATAACGAAATCAACCGGAATCCACACCAGGCTCTCAGTATTCATGAACACCACCATCTTAAGCATATTACTGGGGATAGGCGGCATGTAGAAGGGAGCTTGCCTGTCTTGCGCTCTTGCAGCTGACGCAAGCCATGAGGCAAATTTGACGGGAGTACAGATACGGTGACCCGTGATTCCCGCTTTCGCCCGATTGTTCGCAGACTCATACTTGCCCTCTTGGCGCTTATTCTCGTCTATCATGCCATTGGCGTTGGATTTCACTTCGCCTGGGAAGGCGAGCAGGCAGCCTGCAGGGAAGCGCGAATGGCGCGCGGCGAGTTTGTTGAACCTGAAGTTTTTTGGGCTCCTCTGGCTTTTGCGTTTGATGTCACTTTCTGGCCAGTTTATGCCTGGGCAAATCTCTACCACGATGGCACGCCGTTTGCGACACCGTGTACTCATTAGTGGATTAGCGAGTGGGGATGCGAAGCTAATTCTGTTTGCAGCCTGTCTGTTGTGAACGGCTTTGGAATAGTGCGCCTGAGCCCGGTTGTTTTGCCTGCTAATCTGAAGGTATAATAGAACATATATGCTACAGTCGCCGCCAGAGTGCCTGGCGGCGCACGAATCCCAGCCAAAGGAAGGAAACGCTCATGAATCAGGAAAAGCGCACCACCAGCAAGACCACACAGAAGCCCTCCAGGAGCGCTGCCGCGTCCGGCAAAGCCTCCGAGGGATTCTCGGACGAGGAACGGGCGGCGATGAAGGAGCGCGCTCGAGAGCTGAAGGCAGAAGCGCGCCTCAGCAAGGACCGGACGGAGGGTGAAAGAGCCGTGCTGGCAAAAATCGCCGAGATGCCAGAACCGGATCGCGCCATGTCCATGCGCATCCATGAGATCATTAAAGCCAGCACCCCCGACCTCTCGCCCAGGACCTGGTATGGGATGCCCGCCTACGCCAATAAAGACGGAAAGGTCATCTGCTTCTTCCAAAGCGCGCACAAGTTCAACACCCGCTACGCGACCTTCGGCTTCAGCGACGCGGCGAACCTCGACGAGGGCGCCATGTGGCCAACCTCCTTCGCCTTGAAAGAGCTGACCCCCGCCGTAGAGGCGAGAATCAGCGCGCTGGTCAAGAAAGCGGTAAGTTGAGGGCTGTCCTGGTTGCACGTAGAGCTTTTTATTCTTCTTGCCCATGCCTGGCTCGAAATCGTTTCCCCATGGGCGCTGCCTTGCCCCACAGCACAGGTTGAGGCGCTCACCTCGCCTGTCACACCAGGAACAGGCGAGAGCTGAAGGCGTAGAGGTGGGCTGAATCGCGCTATAATTAAAATACTCTTCATCTTGGAGAGAATCACTAGCTGCTCAGCCGGGTCTGGTTGGGTGCTCTAGTGCAATGGGAGTAGTCGAGTGCGGCAATCCCAGCAGGATGAACAGCCTTGTTCGCAGAACTGAAGCGGCGCTCCCAGGCTCTGAAAGGCGAAACGCTCGCGCTATTGATCGCCTCACGCGACCCGCGCCTCCCCTGGTATGTCAAAATATTCTTGGGGCTGTTATTGGCTTACAGCTTCAGTCCTATTGACCTGATCCCGGATTTCGTGCCGGTGCTTGGCTATCTCGACGATCTGATTATAGTGCCGCTGGGCATTTCCCTGGCTTTGAGAATGATACCTGCCGAGGTCATGGCTGATGCACGGCGGTTGTCCGATCAAATGCTGCGCCAGGGCAAACCCATCAGCCGCGTTGGCGCCGGCATGGTTGTCGTTATCTGGCTGGTGGTCTTAGCTGCGGTAGTATGGTCAGTCGTGCGCGCCTTCCAGAGGTGAGCGGCAGTTCAAGGTGGTTGCAGAGCGCAATTCAGGCTTGAGGAGGCGCCGATGGCGAGGGCAGGTGGAAAGAAGACAGCTTGCGTGTACTGCGGCAGCCCAGGCCCCCTCACGGTCGAACATGTGGTCCCCATTGCCTATTGGCAAAAATACGGGGTCAGACGCCGGGTGCTGGACAACAAGTCCAACCGTGTGTTCGCCTGCCTGCGCTGCAATCATGAGAAGGGCGGGATGGACCCGCGAGAGTGGTTCGAACTCCATCCTGAGTATCGAGAGCGCTTCTTGCGCGAGGCGCGCTACGTCTCCGACCTGGTGAAGCGCATCGCCGGGCTGGAGTAAAAACCGCCTCATCGCTGTATAATGGAATTGCGCCTGGCGCAGAGCCTGCCAGAATCATTTCTTTGCGCGCTGCTCGAATGGATATGATTCACTCATCCCAACCGGTATTTGTCGTCGGCACTTCCGGCTGGACCTACGATCACTGGCGGGGACGCTTCTATCCGCAAGAATTGCCCAAAAGCCGCTGGTTCGAGTACTACGCCAGCCGCTTCTCAGCCGTCGAGGTCAATGCCACCTTCTACCGCTCCTTCAAAGATCAAACGTATGTGAACTGGCGTCAGCGCGCCCCGCAGGGCTTTGGCTACGTCCTCAAAGCACCCCGAACGATCACGCACCGCAAGTATCTGATAGGAGTAGAGCAGGATATCCAGGATTTCTGCCGCTCCAGCGCTTTGCTCGAAGACAGGCTGGAGATGATCTTGTTACAGATCGCTCCAGGCGTCCCATGCGATCTCGGTCGCCTGGAGAAAGCCCTGCTGGCGTTTCCCGACCCGTCGAAAGTGGCGGTTGAGTTTCGTCGCGCCAACTGGTATGCTATGGAAACTGAAAACCTGCTGCGTGGGCTCGGCGCGGTATTATGTGATGTAGATTCGCCGCGCCAGCGTCTCACCGGCGTCCTCACCGCGCCTCGGGCTTATCTGCGCCTGCATGGACGAAAACGCTGGTATTCGCACGAATATTCATACGCCGAGTTGCAGGAGATTGCCTGCCTGGCAGAAGAACTGGTCGCCCGCGGCGCAGAACGGGTGTATATTTTCTTCAACAATGACTTCGAAGGTTACGCTCCTGCCAATGCGCTGACGTTGCTCGAGCTGCTCGGATGCAAACCTCATTCCGATGAGTCTTCCCCCACTCCATCCCTGGACGCTTGACCCCGAAGAAGCCCTGCGCCTGCAGGAGCGCCTGCGTGAGCAACTGAGGCTGCGCTGGGACGGTCGTCCGGTAGCCACGGTGGGCGGCGTGGACGTGCACCTGGCAGGCGAGCAGGGGCGCGCTGCCATTGTGGTGCTGAGCTTCCCCCAGCTCTCTCCGCTCACGGCTGCCGTCGCCGAAACGCCGCTGCGCTTCCCTTACATCCCTGGGCTGCTTGCTTTTCGTGAAGGTCCCGCCGTGCTGGCTGCCTGGGAGAGGCTGACGATCAAGCCCGACCTGCTGCTGTTCGATGGGCAGGGCATTGCCCACCCGCGCCGCCTGGGCATCGCCGCGCACCTGGGGCTGTGGCTGGGAACGCCCTCCATCGGGGTTGCTAAATCGCGCCTCTACGGGCGCCACGCCGCGGTTGGCGAGCGCCCAGGCGACCGGGCTGAGCTGTGGGATGAGGGCGACCCAACGCTGCAGCTCGGCTTTGCCCTGCGCACGCGGGAGAGGTGCAACCCGCTCTACGTCTCCCCCGGTCACCTGATTGACCTCGAGCATGCCCTGGCGTTCACCCTGGCGTGTGTGCGCGGCTATCGCCTGCCCGAGCCGACGCGCCGGGCGCATCTGGCGGCCTCCATCGCGCCTCCGCCTCCCCACCCCGCCCAGGGTCGCCTGTGGTGATCACGGCAGGGGCTAATCAGCTTTCTTTGCCTGGAGGTTGATCCCCTTCCAGCATCTTGTGGATCGTTGCCCCCTCTCACCCTGCTGCGACAACCCTGCTGCGAGCTGACTGATGCCGGCTTGCTGCAACGCCAGCGGGATGGCAGTGCCCAGCCTGCGAGGGGCGCCGCTTATCGGCGCCACATCACTCGTAGCGCAGGGCGCGAATGATCTCCATGCGCGCCGCCTGGCGCGCCGGCAACGCAGCGGCGATCACGCCGAAGATCAGCCCAATGGCGATGCCTGCCAGGATGCCCACGTAGGGGAAGCTGTATTCCACCGCAAAACCGCTCACGCTCAGCCCCAGCACCAGCACGTACCCCAGGTACAACCCCGCCAGGATGCCCAGCGAGGTGCCAATCGCCGCCAGCAGCAGCGACTCCCCCACCACCACTCGCCCCACCTGCTTGCGCGTCGCCCCGATGGCGCGCAACATGCCGATCTCGCGCGTGCGTTCGATTACCCCGATCGCCAGTGTATTGAGGATGGCGATCAGCGACGGCATGGTCAGCACCCCTAACAGTACGAAGTAGAAGGCAAATACGGCGTAGAAGAGCTGGCGGTTCTCTTCGTAATAGCTCTGCCCTGAGACGAGCTTGAACTGAGGATAGTCTCGCAACGCCTTCTCCAGCCGGGCTTCCACCTTCTCGGCATCTGCGTCGGGCGCCAGGTTGAGCTGGATGAAGACGTCCTCGTCTTTGCGAAAATCTGCCTGCAGGTTCGCCTGGGAGATGTAAGCGGTCATGATCTTGGCGTTCAGATAATCGCCGGCGATGGCGATGATCTGGTAGGACTTCTCACCGGTGGGCGTGGACAGGCGCACCACGTCACCCACCTTCAACCCCGCCTGAGCGGCAAAAACGCCATTGGCGATCAGGTTGCGCCCCTGCGCCAGCGCCGGGTACGCCTGCTGCGGCTCTCCCTGCTGGAATGTCAGGCTGGCGACCTTGGGATACTCTTCCGGATCGATCCCCAGCAGGACGACAGCCTTTCCATTTGCCGTAGCCGAAGCGAAGCGCATCGTGCTCACCGCCTCCACGCCGGGGATGTTGCGCAACTCCTGCGCCAGCTCCGGTCGGGCGCCTACATTGCTGCTCCACACGCCCACCGAGGGCGGCATGATCAGATAGTCGCTGCCCAGGCTGCGGCGCAGGATGTCCAGGAAGCCGCCGGTCAAACTCCACACCAACCCACCCATGGCGATGATGATCGCCAAGCCAATCATCGTCGAGCTGGCGGTAATGGCGGCGCGTGTCGGCTGGCGGATCAGGTTGCCGCGTGCCAGGTCGCCAGCGCCATCGCGTGCGTAGATGATGGCGATCAGGGCGCTGAAAGCCGTGGCAATCGGTCTGACCAGCGCCGGACCCACCAGCACCAGACCGATCAGGAAGAGCAAGCCACCCAGCGCTGTCAGGCTCATCTCGCCAGAGAGCAAAGCCAACACCGCCAGGGTGATCAGAATCAACCCGCTCACCACGCCGGTCTTCGGCAGAGGCTTTGTTCCCTCCACCGCCGCCGGGCGCAGGGCGTCCAACGGCGTCAGACGGCTGGCGTTGAACGCCGGCAGTAGCCCCGCCAGCAGGGTCACGCCAATTCCCATGACCACTGTGACAACCACCAGTCCTGGCTGGATGACCGGCGCTCCCAGTTCGATATGGAGAAATTCCCCCAAGAGCGGTCCGATGAGCTTCAGGATGGTCACCCCCAGCAAGTAACCCAGGAAAATACCTGCCAGCGTGCCGATGGCGCCCTGCAGGAAGCCCTCGACGATGAACAATCCGATGATCGTCTTGCGGCTGGCGCCGAGGGCGCGTAGCATGCCGATGTCATGGCGCCTCTCAGCCACGATGGTTCGGAAGGTATTGAAGATGATAAATGCTCCCATGAACAGCGCCAGAAAACCAAACAGGTTGAACGCCACCTGACCGATTTTCATGCTCGCCAGGATTTCCGTCCCGCTTGCCAGAGCGCCGAGGTTGTATTCTTTCCCGAGCAACGCCTGGATGTTGTTTTGGATCGCCCGGCGTTCAGCCTCATCCACCGTAGTCAGGTTGATCTCGATGGTATTGATGCGGTCGGGGAGGTCAAGCAGCTTCTGGGCTTCGTACAGGGATACCAGCACCTCTTCGTTGCCTGGGAGGGCACGCTCCGGCAGCAAGCCGACGATCTTCAAGCGCGCCACGCCTTCGGTGGTCGGCAGGTTGAGGGTATCTCCGAGGCTCAGCCCCAGGCTGTCAGCCAGGCTGGTGGTGATCACCGCGGCTTCCTGGTCGCTGGAGCGCAGGAAGCGCCCTTCCTTCACTTTGTAGGAGCGTACCATTTGCGCCGATCTGGGGTCAATCCCGGTCAGGGTCAGGGCGGTCACTCTGGCTCTGCCGAAGAAACCGTTCGGGATGTTAATCGTGCGGCTGAGCGAGCCGTTTACCACCCGCACCCCCGAAACCGCGCGCACCCTGTTCAGCACCTTTTCGGAAAACGCCTCGCCGCTCTCGTGGGTAATGGTGATGTCCACCTGTCCGGATGCCGCCAGTAAATTCGACTGGAATGCCTTGATCATCGTCGGCAGCATCATATTCATGCCAAAGATCATCAGCGTTCCGATGACGATCGCCAGCGTGGTCAGAAACGTGCGCAGCTTGCGTCCCCACATATAGCGAGCGGCTAAGGTAAACTGAATGTTCTTCATACCAGCAGCTTTTCTCTAGTCACCAACAACCCATTCATTTCCGAATCAGGTGTTCAGACGGATCTTTTCGGCGACCTCGGCAGCGTTGTTTACATCGCCCGAGTCTTTGCGGCTCTCGTCCACAATCCTGCCGTCCCGCAAGAAGACGATGCGGTCGGCATAGGAAGCCACGTGTGCGTCGTGAGTCACCATCACCACCGACCTGCCCCACTCGTTGGCGACCTGGCGTAGCAGCGAGGCGATTTCATCTGAAGCGCGCGTGTCCAGGTTGCCGGTGGGCTCGTCTGCCAGCACCAGCCTGGGCTCCGCCACCAGGGCGCGGGCGATTGCCACGCGCTGCTGCTGCCCGCCGGAGAGCTGGTCGGGGCGGCTGTGCAGGCGTTCACCCAATCCCACCTTTTCCAGCCATTCCTGGGCTTTTGCCTTTGCCTTTGCCGGGCTGAGTCCGTCGAGCATGAGCGGCAGGGCGGCGTTTTCTGTAGCGTCCAGCACCGGGATCAAGTTGTAGAACTGGAAGACGAAGCCGATCTTCTTACGGCGCAGCCGGGTGAGTTCCTCGTCGGAAAGCCCATCCAGGGATTGACCTTCGATGATCACCCGCCCTTCGGTTGGGCGGTCCAACCCTCCCAGCAGGTGCAACAGGGTGGATTTTCCGCAGCCGCTTGGTCCCATCACGGCGACGAACTCACCAGCCTCCACGCTCAGGTTGACGTGATCGAGGGCGGTCACTGCCGTATCGCCGCTCCCATAGATTTTGGTGAGGTTTTCAGCTTGGATAAGGGTCATGGGGGTAACTATATGACTTTTGGATGAGTTTGTCAATAAGATAGGCTGGACGCGTTGGGTATCTTCGTCGATAGCAGGGCAAAGAGGTTTTGCACCATTGCCTCGATGTTTGCCCCCCGGACGCCTGAACGTTGCTCGCTGGCAGCGCCGCGGCGGAGGATTGTGTCAATGATGCCTGTGCAACCCCTTCACGTAGGATAATTGTTCGCAGATAAGGCTGTTTTTTACCTGATAAAGATCCACCCCGCGGGCATGCCCCGGATTACCGTTGGTATCCACCCAGTCGTAACGCCAGCGCACGATGCAGCGAAATCCCAGACCAAAAATCTCCTCAATTTTGATATGGAGGTGAGGTGACTCGCGGAAGCGGTCCTCCCAGAACCGGATAACAGCTTCCTTCCCCGCGTACAGCGCCCCGTCGGGAGCAGGCTCGGCGCTTTCGAAGACGCAGTCATGGCTTATTAACTGGCTTATCGTCGTTATATCGCGCCGGTTGAGGGCTTCATAAAAGGCAAGCACGACGCGCACGCCCGATTCGAGCTTGGAGAGCTTCATGGCAGCCTATCACCTCCTGTGAGAGGAGAATGCCGGTCTCAGGGAACAACATCCGGTCATGAATGAGATGATCGGGTTCTGATCCTTGACAACCAGTAGCCTTTCGTGACCGCTATAGACGGGCAAGCGCATGGTTCAGCGCCTTTTCCAGACTTGTCAGAGACAGGCGCGCCATGCGGATGCTCGAGGCGTCCAGCATACCGACCAGCCAGATCGGATCGCGGTGGATGTCGCTGGTGTAATAACAGACATAGAGTGCGTCATCCCTGATCACAACGCCAGCGTAGGAGGTGTCGCCCGAACTGGGCAGGTCGGTCAGGTGCGCCAACCCGCTTTCGCTCACGGAGAAGAGCGCTGTGCGTTTGCGGGCAAAGGCGCTGCCCTGCCAGGCGAACGGACCGCGAATCTCCGGCTGGAAGCGTCCCACGGCATACGTCTGTCCCTTCCAGGAGAACAGGTTTGGTCCATCCAGGCGCGTCAGCCGCGATTCGAGCCGCTTCTCCCAGCGTTGATAGGGAGGATCGGAAACCGCGATCAGCGTTGCCCCGCGCGGGTCGCCAAATGGGCTCTCGCTGTATTCCAGTCTGCCCGTGGCGATCATCCGTCCATCGGGCAGGAACTCGATGTCAGTTTCGTCAATTCTTCCTCCGGCGTAGATTTCCCCCACCTGCACCCAGCGAGCGCCATCGCTTGAGGTGAACAACGCCGCTCGTCCGTGCTCCCACCAGTAGGCAGGCACGTACCAGGTCATGCCGTCCCGGCTCTTTGGGCGCCAGAAGAGCCAGCCGCGCGGCTCGATCTCCTGGAACGGCGCCCAATTCCTGCCATCCAGGCTCGACGTGTAAATCGTCGTATAAGGCTCGGGGTTGAGCGCCACGTTTTTCAGGGCATAGAGGAACAGCTGCCCGCCGATAACGGCGAACTTGGGATCGCGGATGTCTTCCGGGGCGATGTCCAACCGGGCTAAGCGCTCCCAGCGGCGGGCGTCTCCTGAGCGCAGCACCACCAGGTGGCACCTGGAGCTGGCGAGGTGGCTCGACGAAGCTGCATGCACCAGGTAGAAAGCGTCTTTCCAGTACATCAGATCAATGTTGGAATTGTGCTGCCCGTCGTCAACCACAACCCAGCTCTCCAGCGGGATGAGGGGGTTGAGGCGCGCCCGGTTGGGGCGCAGCGACCAGTAATCCACCAATCCGCCCGCCAGTCCCAATAGCCCTCCCAGCGTGAAAGCCGGAATCTTCAACCACAACCGCCTGGATTGCAATCCCAGTCCAAGGAGTAAAAGCCCAAGAGGCGCTCCCAGCCAGCGTATTATCTTCAGCAGTTTGTCCATTGGGCACCTCCGGCGATTATCCAGCTTTAGTGCGCTTTTGCGCCAGTTGCGCCCGAACCGCCTCGAAGCGCCGCCGGTTGAGCGGGTAGAACCAGGCAAAAACCACGCCCACCAGCAGCAATGTCGCTGGGATCGGACCCATCATCGCCCGGATGCCGGTGATTGCGCTTGGAGGCTGCGCCGGGGCGTTAGGGATATATCCCGTCCAGCTCAACACCAGGAGCGTCAGCGGAATGGTGAAAGACGCTGCTACCTTGCGAAAGAGCGTCACCAGGCTGTAAAACGTCCCTTCGTGGCGATTGCCGGTGTTTAGCTCGTCCCACTCGATAGCGTCCGGCAGCATTGACCATGGCAAAACCTGCACCGCTCCAAAACCCACGCCTGCAATTGCCGCCACCACCAGGACGGCGGTCAACCCCCATGCCGGCGGGAGGAAAATGATGCCCACCATCACCAGCCCCAGAAACAGCATGCCGGCGATGTACGCCGTGCGCTTGTCCCAACGTTTGGAGATCCAGTTCCAAAAGGGCAGGGAGAACAACGCGGCGATGAACAGGCTGCCCGCCACCAAATCGCTCTGCTGCTCCAGATTCATCCAATATTTCAAAAAGAAGAGTAACGTCGCCTGCATGATCTCCAACGCCCCAAACGAGAACAGGAAGATGCCCAATGAAAAGAGAAAAGGCTGGTTGCGAAAGGCGGATGAGAGCGCCTCTCTCAACCCCGGCTGTTTCATCTGCTGGAATTCTTGCCGCTCACGCGTATACAGGAAGACCAGCACTAAGGGGGCGGCGCCGATTGCCGCCATCCCGGCGCCAACCGCCATCACCGTGGGCGCGTTTTCGGGCTGCATCGCCCCGATGATCGCCAAAGGGACGATGAAAGCGATCATGCTACCGATGATCGAGAAGAACATGCGAAAGCCGGTAAGGCTGGTGCGCTCGTCGTACTCGTCGGTCAGTTCGGGCGTCAGAGCGAAATAGGGCATATAGACGAACGACGCTGCCAGATCGTAAAAGACATAAGCCAGCCCGTAGTAGATCGCCAGACCAAGCTGGCTTGCCAGCGGCGGACGCCACCACAACATTGCAAACGTAATGGCAAAGGGGATAAAACCGAACAACAGGTAGGGTCTGCGTCTGCCCCAGCGCGAGCGCGTCCGGTCGCTGAGCAGACCCACCAACGGGTCATTGATGTAATCCGAGGTGCGCCCGATGAAGACCGCCGCAGCTGCCAGCTTGGGGTTCAGACCGACCACGTCGGTGAGGAAAATGGCGTACAGCACGCCAATCATGGCGTCGGTGAGAGCAAAACCGAAATCGCCGCTGCCATAGATCACCTTGGTCTTCTTGCTGAGCTTGGGGGATGAGGGGAGTGACATGTTGAAACCTCCATGGTTTTGGAACGCCGGCGTCGCAAGTGGACCGCCTGTTTCCGATTGAACCCTGTATTAGAATGATTATATAACAGGCTGTTTGATTGAAAAATTGTCTTTGATATCCTCCAGGCGACGACCCTGCCTGAAGAAAGCCCTCCCCTCCATCGCTTGCTGTTCCAGACAGGATGAGGCTTTTACCTCGCTTTCGAGAACACCGGCGCCAGGGTGTTACTGGTGCGCCTGCTGCCAGCTGGTGATTGTCTTTGATAAAATACAATCTTGATCGTCAAAATACCCCCTCTGACACTCTTATGGTGATAACCTTGTCTGAAGAAGCATTCCCTGCCACTGTTACTTACCGACGCGGCACGCTGGACGACCTGGAGGCTTTTCTACCCTTGCGGATGGCGATGCTGCGCGAGGTGGGCATGTGCCCTGCAGAACCGCTCTATACAGAATTGCTCAACGCCAATCGCCGCTATTTCCAGGCTAAAATCCCCTCTGGAGCCTATCTGCTCTGGCTTGCCGAAGCTGATGGTGAGATCATCGCCACCAGCGGCGTATTGCTCTTCGAAAGACCCCCCACTGGAGAAAACCCCACCGGACTTGACGGCTACGTGATGAATATGTACACCCTGCCGCAATGGCGCGGTCGGGGCATTGCCACCCGCCTGATGGCGATCATGCTGGATGAGATGCGCGCCCGCGGCGCAGGGCGACTCTGGTTGCACGCCACCCCCGCTGGCAAACCGATCTATGAAGGTTTTGGCTTCACCATGGTCAACGCCAATTTGCGCCCTGGAGCTTACCCTGAGATGGAGCTATCGCTACGCTCCCATTAGCCCTCAGCTTGCAATATAAAAGAGAGGGCATATAAACCAAGCAGATAAGAGCGCCAGCCGAAACCGCTGATCTTCCCCACGCAGGCAGGGGCGATCAGCGAGCGCTGGCGGAACTCCTCCCGCTGATCAACGTTCGAGAGATGTACCTCCACCACCGGGATCCGCAAGGCAGCCACAGCGTCACGCAAGGCGACCGAGGTATGGGTATAGCCGCCTGGATTGAACACCACTCCTGCAGCCCAAGTCCTGGCATCGTGTAACGCGTCGATCAACGCGCCTTCGCTGTTCGACTGAAAGGTGCGCACTTCCAGCCCCAGGTTCGCCCCTGCCTGGCGCAATCGGAGGTTGATTTCCTCCAGCGACGTCTCTCCGTAGATTTCGTTCTCGCGCTCACCGAGCAGGTTCAGATTTGGCCCGTGCAGAACCAGTATCGCTGCCATGATCGCTCCTTAATAGAGTTCATTGCGAATCAAATCCTCGCTCACTTCCACGCCCACCCGTACTGCGCCGATCTTCTCGGGCAGGGTGAAGCGCAGGCGCCCATCTACCCGTTTCTTGTCCAGGCGCATCGCCTGGAGCAGTGCCGCGCGGTCCAGCTCTGGCGGCACGGATACCGGCAAACCGAGCCCTGCCAGCGCCTGAGCCAGTACCGTTGATAGCCCCGCCTCGGCTATCCCCAGGCGCTCTGCCAGGCGGGCAGCGATCACCATCCCGATCGACACGGCTTCGCCGTGCCGCAGCCGGTAACCGGACGCCGCTTCCAGGGCGTGTCCCACCGTGTGCCCCAGGTTCAGGGCAGCTCTGGCACCTCTTTCGTAGGGGTCTGCCTGGATCACTTTGATCTTGACCGCCATCGCTCGCGGCACAATCAAATCCAATGCGTCCAGGGTAGCCTGCCAGCCGCGAGCGCAGACGTTGAACAGGCGCTCATCGCCGATCACGCCCGCTTTCACCACCTCTGCCAGCCCGGAACGCAGCTCGGCTTCTGGCAGCGTTTGCAGGGTGCGGGTGTCCACCAGCACCAGGCGCGGCGGGTGAAACGCCCCCACCAGGTTCTTGCCGCGCCGCAGGTCTGCGCCGGTTTTGCCACCCAGGCTGGCATCCACCATCGCCAGCAGCGATGTCGGGACGGCTACCCAGGCGACGCCGCGCAGATAGGTCGCCGCGGCGAAACCCGCCAGGTCGCCGATCACCCCGCCACCCAGCGCCAGCACAGAGCTGCCGCGATCCATGCCGGCATCCAGGAAGGCTTCCCACAGCGCCTGCACGCTTGCCATGGTCTTGTGTTGCTCGCCAGCCGGCAGCCTGACCAACTGCCCTCTTATCCCGGCTGCCGCCAGAGAGTGCAAAGCTTGCTCGCCATAGATGGAAGCAATGTTTTCATCGCAAACCAGAGCTGCCGTCCCCTTCATTCCGCGTTGAACGAGCAACTCTCCCAGCTCGTCCAACCCACTAGCGGCGACGCGCACATCGTAGCCTGCGCCCATGCCGGAGACGTAAAACATCCCCAGGCGCATCTGCGCCTCCCAGGCAGCCTCTTCAACTGTTTGTCCATCTGTCTCCACCTGGAGAGGGAAGGAAGCATAGTGCGCTGCCCGCTTCTCCAACAACGAAGCCAGGCGGCTGCGCAGGTCGCCTGCCAGAAGCGGGCGTTGCTCAATATCATCCATCAGGCGCTGCAGCAGGGCGTCCAACGGCGCCGAGAGGCAGATCACCTTCCCTACTGTCTCTGCCATGCGGCGGTTGTTTTCATTGAGTAAAGCGCCACCGCCGAGAGCGATTACCCCTTCCGCCTCCGCCATGCGCTGCAGCATCTCAGCTTCGCGTCTGCGGAAGCCAGCCTCGCCCTCACGCTGGAATAACTGGGGGATGGTCATCTGGTAGCGCTGCTGGATTTCCCCATCCAGGTCGTAAAAGGGCAGGTTGAGCGCAGCCGCCAGGCAGCGCCCGACAGCGCTTTTCCCGGAACCGGGAGGACCGTATAGAAAAATCCTGGTCGGCATCTCTCCTATCATTCCCCTGCCCAGAAAATGTGCTCGCTGCCATCCATGGGCAGGTCTGCCAGGCTGGCGCGGCGCAGCATGTCAAAGCGTGGGCGCATCTCTCCCAGCGAATCCCCGCCCAATTTTTCCAGCAAGGCATCTGCCAGGACAAAAGCGGTCATCGCTTCCAGAATGGGCACGGCGCGCGGCGTGGGGCAGAAATCGGAGCGCTCATACTGCGTCTCCACCTCCTCGCCCGTCGCCAGATCGACGGAGGGTTGCGGCGTGAGCGTGGTGGCGATTGGCTTCATTGCCGCCCGCAGCAACAATGGCTGTCCGGTGGTGACCCCGCCTTCAAGCCCGCCATTGCGCAATCCCTCGCGCACGAGCGCCCCCTCCTGCAGGCGGATGGCGTCCTGGGCTTGCGTGCCCGGCAGGCGGGCGTTTTCAAAGGCTGGACCAATTTCCACGCCTTTGATCGCCGGGACGCTTAAAATAGCCGCGCCCAAGCGCGCTTCCAGCCGCCGTTCCCAATGCGCGTATGACCCCAGCCCAGGCGGCACCCCCAGCGCGACCACTTCGATCACCCCTCCGAGCGTGTCGCGCGCGGCAATGATCTCCTGAATATGAGCGCGCATCTGCGCGGCGCTGACGGCATCTGGACAGCGCACCTCATTCTGCTCCGCCAGTGCCGACCGTTCTTCCAGGGGAATCTGGCTCAGGTTGGCGCTCACCTTGCCAATGGCGGACACATATCCGCCCACGCGAATGCCAAACTGCGCCAGCAAGTGCTTGCAAACCGCGCCCACTGCCACCCGCGCCGCTGTTTCTCTGGCTGAAGCGCGCTCCAGCGCCGGGCGCAGATCGCGGTAGCCGTATTTGATCGCCCCGCTCAGGTCGGCGTGACCAGGTCGCGGGACGGTGAAAGCCGGGATTGGACGCCTGCGCCACTTCGGGTGGTCGCGGTTCTCGATCAGCATGGCGATTGGCGCGCCAGTGGTTTCCCCTGCCATCACGCCGCCCAGGATACTCACCCGATCTTTCTCCAGCTTCATACGCGGTCCAGCGCCGTAGCCAAATTGGCGGCGTTCCAGCTCGTGATCAATCACATCTGTGGACAATGCCAGCCCAGCGGGCATCCCCTCCAGGATTGCGATCAAAGCCGGCCCGTGCGATTCGCCGGCGGTCAGAAAAGACAGGCTCATCTCAACTCCATCTCCAGCATACGTTGCATGCCCAGCGCCACCCGTTCGGTTGAATCGGTCAGAGAGAGGCGGATGAACCCTTCGCCATGTTGACCGAAGACCGTGCCAGGCGTCAGGCTCACCAACGCCTGTTCCAGGGCTGCCTCGGCGAACGCCTGCGCGCTCCAGCCAGGCGGGGTCTGGAACCAGACGTACAACGAAGCCTTGGGCTTCGCCGCTTTTAGTCCCATGCGCTGTAATGCCTCCAGTACCAGATCGCGCCGCTGGCGGTAAACCTGATTGCGTTCGTGCAACCAGCTTTGATCGCCGGTCATCGCCGCCGTAGCCGCCTCCAACACCGGCAGGAAATGCCCGCTATCGGTGTTGGTTTTCAGCGTATAGAGCGAGCGCAGCACCGCCGCGTTGCCAACCGCCGCACCCACGCGCCAGCCTGCCATGTTGTGCGATTTGGACAGCGTGTTGAACTCCACCGCCACCTCTTTTGCCCCCGGAACCTGCAGGATGCTTGGCGGCTGGAAGCCGTCGAAGCACACCTGGCTATAGGCGGCGTCATGGCAGACAAGCAAGTCGTGCGCTCGTGCCAGTTCGATGACCTGGCTGAAAAAATCCAGCGTCGCGGTCGCAGCGGTCGGGTTGTTGGGGTAGTTGAGCCACAGCAACCTCGCCCTGCGCAGCATCTGCGGGGGGATGGCGGTCAGGTCGGGCAGGAAGTCCCGCTCTGGCAGCAGCGGCAGGTAGCAGGGTTCTCCTCCGGCATACAGGGCGCCTTGCGTATAGGTGATATAACCCGGGTCGGGGATCAGCACCACATCGCCCGGGTCGATCACCGCCAGCGGCAGGTGAAAGATGCCCTCCTTCGAGCCGAGCAGTGGCAGCACTTCACTCTCCGGGTCGAGCTCCACCTGATAGCGGCGGCGATACATCTCCGCCCAGGCGCAGCGCAGGGCGCGCGTCCCCTTATGCGGCTGGTAGCCATGCACATCTTGCCGCTCCGCTGCCTGAGCCAGAGCCTGGATGATAGGCGCCGGCGGCGGCAGGTCGGGCGAGCCGATGTCCAGACGGATCACGTCGCAACCTTTCGCCTGTAGTTGAGTGATGCGCTCAGCCTGTGTGGCGAAGAAAAGCGGCGCGGTGGAAAGCAATCTTTGTGCCATGGTCTTCATATTGCCTTTCTCTCCAACGCTCCCAAAGGTGTATCTGACTCATTCACGGTTTGTCCTGAACTGCCTGCTCCAGAGCCTGCCTGGCGGGCAGGCATCCCGTCCAAAGCTCAAAGGCGCGGGCTGCCTGATCGATCAGCATCCCCAGACCGTTGGCGTTCGCTAGCCCGGCGCGCTTCGCGGCTTGCAACAGGGGCGTTTCCGCCGGATTGTACACCAGGTCATAGACAAAAGCCAGTTGCGGCAATCCAACCCCCTCAGGCCAGGGCGAGACATCCGCCAATGGCGTCATCCCTACCGGCGTAGCGTTGACCAACAGAGTGATGCGCCTGTGGGCAATCAGCTCTGCCAAGGCAGGGGCGTTCAAGCTCAAAGCTGCGATTTCATACTCCCTGCCACGCATGGCACTGACCAGCTCCTCAGCCTGCTCGCGGCGGCGCGCCGCCACCCACACCCGCCAGTTATCCCTTGCCAGGGCGAAAACCACCGCTCGCGCCGCCCCGCCAGCTCCCAACACCAACGCCTCGGGAGTCTCAGAGATTGTATTCCGCCCCATCTGGCGTTTCAGGTCGGATAAAAAACCCGCTGCGTCGGTGTTTTCCCCTCTCAGGCGTCCGTCGCGGAGCAGGATTGTGTTCGCAGCGCCAATGGCTTGCGCTGCCTGGCTCAGCTCATCCAGTAGCGGCAGCACCCTCTGTTTATGGGGGATAGTCACATTCAGCCCGGCGAGCTCGCCGCGGCGCAATTGCTCCAGCAAGCCAACGAGCGCGGTTTTGCAGTCTGGGGAGGGCGGCACCGGGTACAACCGATATTCCCCCTCCAAACCACAGGCGCGCAACGCCGCCTGGTGCAACCGCGGCGACAGGCTGTGCTCCAGCGGATAACCGATCAGCCCAAGCCGATACATCTGTGCCATATCACTCTGCCGCCTACCGCTTTCACAGCGCTTACAGGCTTACCTGCGCCCCTAACGTCTGCAGCACCTGGACGAAGTCCGGGAAGGACTCTGCCACTACCTCTGCCCCCTCCACCCTCACCGGCTTGTGTGCCGCCAGACCCGCCACTGCCAGCGCCATCGCCAGGCGGTGGTCGCCGTGGGCTTTCACCCTGCCACCCTCCAGGCTTCTTCGACCGACGACGATGAACCCATCGACTGTCTCGTATGCCTGCGCCCCCAGCGCCTGAAGCTCCATGCACAATGCCCCGATGCGGTCCGACTCCTTATGACGCAGCTCTTCAGCCCCTTCTACGCGTGTCTCGCCATGGGCGTAAGCTGCCGCCACGGCAAAAGCCGGGAACTCATCAATCATGCGCACCACGAGTTCGCCCGCCACCCGGCAGCCATGCAGTTCGCTGTGACGAACATGCACATCGCCCACCGGTTCGCCGCCCCACATATCTTTTTCTAAGACGGTGATGTCTGCCCCCATCGCCTGCAGCGCTTCCAACAGACCCGTACGCGTTGGGTTCAAGCAGACGTCCCGTATCGTCACATCCGAGCCTGGCGTGATGCTCGCTGCCACCAGTAGAAAGGCAGCCGCAGACGGATCGCCGGGCAGTTTTATCCGCAGCGGCGGTAGTTTCAGCGGTCGCAGCGGTTCGAGGCGGGTGCAGTACTGCCTGCCTGTGACCGTCTCGAGCTGCTCGCTGCTCACCTGACATCCCAGGTTGCGCAGCATGCGTTCGGTGTGGTCGCGCGAAGGTCCCGGCTCGAATAGCGTGGTGACCCCGTCGCCTGCCAGCCCTGCCAGCAGCAGGCAAGATTTCACCTGGGCGCTGGCTACCGGCAAAGCGTAATCCAGGCTCTTCAGCGGGCGGGGTGAGGTTGCCATCCGCAGCGGGGCGTGTCCATCCTCTGCCTGGATATCTACCCCCATCAGGCGCAACGGCTCCACGATGCGCTTCATTGGACGGCGGCGCAAGCCTTCCGAGCCATCGAGCGTCGCTGGCGTCCCGCTGGCGGCTAACGCTCCCGCCAGCAGGCGCATGGTGGTTGCAGAGTTGCCGCAGTCAATCGCCGCCCTCGGCGGCTGCAACCCATCGAAGCCAGCCCCATGCACGCGCAAACGCTCGCCGTCCAATTTCCACGCCACCTCCAAGGCGCTCAACGCTCCCAGCAAGGCTTTAGTGACACCCGCTGTCAGGAAATTTTCGATCTGGCTTTCCCCTTCCGCCAACGCTGCCAGCAGCGCCGCCCGGTGCGACAGCGACTTATCCCCATGCGGGTGGTAACTGCCCACCAGCGCAATGCCAGGATGGACTGTCAACGTCAGCGATTCAGTTCGTCTCATAGTGTTTCTCTTCCTATGTGCGCCTGTGTCAACGCCCGCCGCTTGTCGGCGCTTGCTTCTAGCAGCCGGCGCAGGCGCAGCGCATCCTCTGCTTCCAGTGCCGCCTGCAACGCATCCAGTTGGGCGCGCAGCGCGCCGACGGCGCTTAGTACATTCTGACGGTTGCTGAGCAGCACATCCAGCATCATTGGGGCGAAACTGGCTGCCAGACGCGTGGTGCTGTTGTATCCAGGTCCGATCAGAGGTGCCGCTTCTTCAGGCACCGTTAGCGCCAGAGCGTTGGCAAGCAGATAGGGCAGGTGACTGCTGCTGGCGACCCAACGGTCGTGCGTGGCGGCGTCCAGCCAGAGAGGGTGGCTGCCCAGCGCCTGAGCCAGCCGTTGCGCCAGCTCTCGCGCCCGCTGACTGGTGCGGTCTAGCGGTGTGAAGGCGAAGACAGCCCCCTTGAAAATCTCCGCCTCGGCGTACACCAGCCCGGGGTGCTCCTTGCCGCACATCGGGTGCCCCCCGATAGGGTCGAAGCGCGCTGGCAGCCCGGCAAAGACCTGGCAGATCTCCCTTTTGGTGGAGCCCAGGTCGAGCACCACCGCTTCTCCCGGGTGAAGTTCCGGCAGAGCCTTCGCCAGCCTCAGGTTCGCCCGCACTGGCGCTGCCAGCACCACCAGCCCGGTGCCAGGCAGAGCCGCGGCTGCATCGGAAGTCGCCCAATCCACGATCTGGCGCTGACGTGCCAGCTCCAGCGCCTGCTGATCGGGATCAACACCTGTCAACTCGCGGCAACGCCCGCGCAACGCCAGCGCCAGCGAGCCTCCCATCAGCCCCAGCCCGAGGATTGCCACCCGCTGATCGAGGAAAAAATCAGGCTCATCCACGCTATTCCCCCTCGACGCCCGGTATACCCTTGCGCGGCGCCATGTCTCGCCCGATCGCTCGCGCCACGGCAGTCACCTGCGCGATCAGGTCGGCGAAGCGTTCCGGTTTGAGCGATTGTGCCCCGTCGGAGAGCGCCTCTTCGGGTTTGGTATGCACCTCCACGATCAGCCCATCAGCGCCAGCGGCGATTCCGGCGCGGGCGATGGCGGTCACATATGCCCAGTTGCCCGTGCTGTGGCTTGGGTCAAGCACCACCGGCAGGTGGGTGAGCGACTTCAGCACCGGCACGGCGTTGATATCGGTGGTGTTGCGGGTTGAGGTCTCGAAGGTGCGGATGCCGCGTTCACACAGCATCACCCGTCGGTTGCCATGCGAGAGGATGTATTCGGCTGCCATCAGCAGTTCTTCCACCGTTGCCATCATCCCTCGTTTGAGCAACACCGGGAACATGCTCTCCCCGGCAGCGTGCAACAGGGCGTAGTTCTGCATGTTGCGCGCCCCGATCTGGAGCACATCGGCATAGCGCGACACCAGTCCTACCTGTTCGGGCGTCAGCACCTCTGTCACGATCGGCAAGCCGGTGACCTGGCGCGCCTCCGCCAGCAGCTCCAGCCCCTCTTCTCCCAGCCCCTGGAAAGCGTACGGCGAGGTGCGCGGCTTGAACGCCCCGCCGCGCAGCGCGTGCGCCCCAGCCTCGCGCACCGCCAGGGCGATCTCCAACAGCTGGCTGCGGCTCTCGACCGAGCATGGCCCGGCGATCACCACCACCTGATCGCCGCCAACATCCACCCCGTCCAAGGGGAAGACGGAGTTTTCCGGGCTGAACTCACGCGAAGCCAGCTTGTACGGACGTGAGATCGGCACCACCCGATCCACCCCGGGCAGGAAGAGAAATTGCTCCTTGATCACCAGTCTGCCGTCGCCGATGGCGCCGATGATGGTGCGCTCCTCGCCGTGCGACAGGTGCGCCCGCAACCCGTTCGCCTGCACCGCCTGCACCACCGCTTCGATCTCTTTATCGCTCGCATTGGCTTGCATGATGATCATCATCGCTGCATCCTCCTTTTATCTCTAGATTAATGACTGATATCCTCATCTGGCTGATAATGCACCTGGAACTTGCCCAATTATCTCTTGCCCGGCGATTGCACCCCACTGCTGCTTCAACCTGGTTGGCTCAAATCCGGGCGCAATCTCGCCGCCTCGCCAAGATACACGTGGCGCACCTGCTTCTGTCTCAACCTGGTATTCCAAAGCAAAAGCACGCGGATGCAGCGCTCAGGCGATCCTGGGGTGGGGATTTCCTGGGCGCAGAGTAGCGGCGTCTCCGTCCAGCCAAGCTGGCGCGCCGCCTGCGCCGGGAATGCTGCCCGCAGGTCATCGGTCACCGTGAAAAACGCGCTGGCTATGTCTTCTGCCCTCAGCCCTGGGTTGGCTTGCAGCATCGCCAGCAGCAATCCCCGCGTCGCTGCCAGGATCGCTTCGGCAGTATCTTCGATGGCTGTCGTCGCCCCTCGCACGCCTCGCACCGCCATACTACACCTCCTGAAAATCAAAAACGCGAGGCCGTTAGCCTCGCGTTCCGGGTTGGAGAATATGCCTCTCGCCCGCTCAATCGCCGCTAACGGCAGCCGGGGTGCGGTTGCCGAAGTAATAATAGCAGGCGTAAAAGCGGACGCTGTGGGTCATGGTAGTACCTCTGGATATTGGACAGCATTGTACTCACCATGCGCCGTTCTGTCAAGGAAAGTGTTGCGTCTGTCAGAATTTTGACGAAATCGCTAATCCAATACTCTGGGCGATTGGCTGTTTCCCCATAACAACCCACTGATGATAAACTATACCTGCCGGCGTTCCAGCCGCCCAGAGATAGCCGATGTCTTCCATCCCTTCTCCACGCCTCAAGACCGCTCTCAGCCTGTTCTGCGCCTGGCTCTGGCTGGCGTCTGCGCTGCTGGCGGGTTGCATCCCTGCCTCAGCCACCCCCACCGCGCCTTTTGAGCAAACCCGCCAATCCACTCCCCACCGCACGCCGCAACGCACACCCACCCGTACCCCTACCCCCCTTCCCACCTCCGAACTCGGCGTTGACCCCGCTAACCTGAAGGGGGTAAAAGTATTGCTCTGGCACCCTTTCTCCGGGCGCCCTGCCGAGACTCTGGATTCGCTGGTGGAGCAGTTCAACCGGGAAAATGAGTGGGGCATCTCCGCCCAGGCTGTCTTCTTCGCCAGCTACGACCGCCTCGCGGAGCAAATGGAAGCCGCCCTGGAGGGCGGCGAAACGCCCCACCTGGTGCTATCCTATCAGCGCCAGGCTCAAGCCTGGGATTCCATCCGCCCAATCATCGTCCGCCTGGATGATTATTTGAACGATCCGATTTGGGGTTTCTCACCCGCGGAGCAGGCGGATTTCATTCCCGCCTTCTGGCAGCAGGGCTTCGCTGAAGGCGGTCACCTGGGCATCCCCGCCCTGCGCTACGCCCAGGTGATCTACTACAACCTGACCTGGGGGCGCGAGCTGGGTTTCTATAGCTCTCCAACCACTCCCGCCCAGTTCGAGATGCAAGCCTGCGCTGCTGCTCGCCAGAACAATCAGGACGCCGATCGCCAGAACGATGGCAGCGGCGGCTATATTCTCACCAATGATTACCCATCCATCCTGGGTTGGTTCTATGCCTTCGGCGCCGAGGTCGTCCAGCCAGGCGGCAGAGGCTACCGCTTCGATACGCCCGAGGTCGAGAGAGCTTTCACCTTCCTGCGCCAGCTTTTTGATAAGGGTTGCGCCTGGCTTGCTGAAGGGAAAGAGCTGGAAGGCGAGTTCGTCGCCCGCCGCGCCCTATTCATCCCTGGCAGCCTCTCGGGCGTTCAGCGCCAGGAGGCGCTCTTCGCCGATCTTGAGAGCAAGGACGAGTGGACGGTCATCCCCTTTCCCTCGCCGACGCGCCAGCCGACGATCCCGGTTTACGGTCCATCCTTTCAGATGTTGCGCTCCACTCCGGCGGAGCAGTTGGCAAGCTGGCTGCTGCTCAAATGGCTGGCTTCGCCGCAGAATCTAGCCCGGTTAGCCCAGTCTGTGCCGGCTTTTCCGGCGCGCTCGTCCAGCCTGCAGCAACTTACCGACCTCACCGCTTTCTATCCCCAGTGGCAGCAGGCGCTGAATTTGCTCGAAGCGGCTCAGCCAGAGCCAGACTTGACCTCCTGGCACATTGTGCGCTGGGCGGTGAGCGACGCCGCCACCCAGCTCACCCGTTATTATTTCACCATTGACCAGGTGCCGCAGCTTGTGCGCCTGCTGGATGATACCGCTGATGAACTGCACGCCGAAGATCGTTGATTCTGGAGCCTCATGTGTCTGACGTGCCATTGGTTGTGATCTACACCGACGGCGCCTGCTACCGCAATCCCGGTCCGGGTGGATGGGCGGCTCTCTTGCGCTTCGGCGATCACGAAAAAATCCTCTCCGGCGCCGAGCCGCGCACTACCAACAACCGTATGGAGCTGACTGCTGCCATCCAGGCTTTGAAATCCCTCAAGCGCCCATGTCGGGTGCATCTCTATACCGATTGCGAGTACCTGCGCCGCGGCGTCACCCAATGGCTGCCCGACTGGCGTCGGCGCAACTGGCAGCGCAAGACGGGCGTTCTCCTCAATGCTGACTTGTGGCAGGCGCTGGATGCTGCCATGCAACCACACCAGATAGAATGGCATTGGGTGCGCGGTCACGCCGATAATGCCGATAACCTGCGCGTCGACCGCCTCGCCCGCCAGGCGCTCCTTGCCGGTCTTAGCGCCAAAGCTCGTCCCATCTCTAAGTAAGGAGGATCACGATGCCCGAATACCAAAACATCCTGGTCGAGACCCGCGGTCGCGTTGGGCTGATCCGGCTCAACCGCCCCAAGGTTCTCAACGCCCTCAACCATTCGCTCCTGAGCGAATTGATGCACGCCCTGGAAGCCCTCGACGCCGACGCCAGCATCGGTGCGATTGTGCTCGCCGGCGATGAGCGCGCCTTTGCCGCTGGCGCCGACGTCAAAGAGATGGCAGACGCCTCAGCCGTGCAGATGTTGCTGAGCGATCGCATTTCGGTCTTCGATCGTCTGAGCCGGGTGAAGAAGCCGGTGATCGCTGCCGTATCCGGCTGGTGTCTGGGCGGCGGCAACGAGCTGGCGATGGCGTGCGATATGATCGTCGCCTCGGAGACGGCGAAATTCGGACAGCCGGAGATCAATATTGGTGTGATTCCCGGTGCGGGGGGAACTCAGCGCCTGACCCGCGCCGTGGGCAAAGCCATTGCCATGGAGATGGTGCTCAATAACCGCACTCTAAGCGCCGCAGAAGCTCTGCAATACGGGCTGGTGAATCGCGTCGTGCCGGTAGAACGCTTCCTGGAAGAGGCGCTGTCGCTTGCGGCAGAGGTGGCGGAGCGCGCTCCCCTGGCGGTGCGCCTGGGAAAAGAGGCTGTCAATCGCGCTTTCGAGACCAGCCTCGCCGAGGGAATTGCCGCCGAGCGCCGCCTTTTCTACTTTCTCTTCGCCAGTGAAGATCAAAAAGAAGGTATGCGCGCCTTCATCGAGAAACGCAAAGCCAATTGGAAGGGAGCATAGCTGCCACAAGACCTGTCAGAACCCTGAAAATCTGCAAGGTATGTTGACTTTTAGGAGTTCACAGGTAGAATCATCCATAGGGTGTGGCGCTCACTGCGTTCTACCGGGCTTCACCGGTTGGCATTTATCAAGGAGGAGGATGCAATGAAGAAACTTGGATTGACCTTTCTGGTGCTCGTTCTGGCTTTCTCAAGCATCGCGGCAGCCCTGGCTTCAACCAACGTCCTGAAAATCGGTCAGACTGTCTCGTTCTACGCCGGGCGTGCGGGGGTTTTCTTCAGCAACAGCCGTATGGCGGGCATGGTTACCGTCAATCGCAAGGGCACGGACAAGGTGCCGGGGATAGACGCGCCGATCTTCGCCCAGAAGCTCCTGGATGTGCGCATGACCGACCTGAAAGGCAACAAGGTCAAGTTTGTCACCGGTCCGGTGTATGTGTATTTCTCTGTAACCGACCGGGAGTTGCGCGCCTTCGAGGCTGGTAAGCTGGGGATTTTCTATTACGACCCCTGGAAGAACCAGTGGACTGGTTGTAGCACCTTCCGCGTGGGCAATGGAACGAACCTCAATCAGCTTGCCTGCAGGATACGCGTGTTTGGACTGTATGGCTTGGGCAATTAACCTTGCCCGCGAACTGCATTCGCGCTGAACGTCATCAACATAAGAGACTCCCGCAAACCAGCGCTTACTCGCCAGCCTGGTTTGTGGCGTCTTTAACTTATCTTATGGGCGGGCAGTTCCACCCAGAAGGTAGAGCCTTTACCCACCTGACTTTCCACGCCGATTTTTCCCCCATGCGCCTCGGCGATTGATTTGGAGATGGATAACCCCAATCCGCTTCCCTGTGAGGGACCATAGCGGGGGCGCGTGGCTTCCACCCGGTAAAAACGTTCGAACACATGCGGCAGTTGAGCCGCGGCGATGCCAAAGCCGGTGTCTTTTACCGTCAGCAAAAGCGTGTCTGGCGTCTGACCGGTTTGCAGCCCCAGGATCACTTGTCCTCCACGATGGGTGTACTTGATAGCATTATCCACCAGGTTATACAGCATGCGCCGCAACTGATCTTCATTGCCCAAAACTGCCGGCACATCGGGTTGAATTTCCATTTTCATCTCCACTCCGGCGCGTTCGGCGCGCACGCTGAAAGTTTCGTACACATCAGCCACCACGCCCCCCAGGTCGAGAGTTGTTTTTTTGCTGGTGTCCAAGCCCGATTCGATGCGGGAGAGATCAAGCAGGTCGGAGACCATCTTGCTCAGGCGGTCCACTTCGCTTTCGATCTCCGCCAGGAAGCGTTCGCTCACGGGTGGGTCTTCGAGCGCCCCACTGCGCAGCGCTTCCACCCGCAGTTTGATGGCGGTCAAAGGCGTGCGTAATTCATGGCTGGCGTTGGCGACGAAGCTGCGCAGTTCGCTCACCAAAAGCTGCAGGCGATCAGCCATGCTGTTGAAGGTCTTCGCCAGCCGGTCGAGCTCATAGGGTACCGTTGGCGCTTCCACCCGTGCCCCCAGTTCGCCTTGCGCCAGGCGTTCGGAAGCAAGGGTGATGTTTTGGATCGGCTCTGCTATGCTGCGCGCCAGGAAAAAGCCCACCCCGCTCATTGTCAACGCCACCACCAGAGCTGTGGCAATTAATAAGCCCAGCGACCGTCGCGAGGCGTCTAAGGCAAGGGAGAGAGGCACGTCCAAACGCAGGATGCCCAACGCTTGCTCACCATCAGTCAGGCGAACCGCCAGGTACAATCGCCGGCTGCCTTGAGCGTCTGTGCCAATCCAGCTCACTTTACCGCTGTCGTTTTGGAGAGCCTGCCGGATTTCCGGCTCGGCGGTTGAGGGCATAACGCCCGATTTGTCTATCAGCGGGTTGCCAGAGGGCTGAAATAATGTATAGTGCAGTTCCGCATATCTGTCTAAACGGCGGTGGAGGAGAGCCTCCAACGTCTCAAGCGTTACCTGATCAGCAGTATATTGTCGGAGCGGCTCAACCAGTTCGTTTGCCGCGGCGATCCCCAGGTCTGTGTATTGTTTTTCGACTTGTGCGCGTCCGGCTTGATAGAGCACTCCCGCGGCGTAAATCGAGATCAGTGCGATGCTGATCAGGGATACAAGCAGATGGGAAAGTATCAATTGCCCCTGAATCGTACGCGGCAGGATTGACCGCATTCACCGCCTCTGATTTCAGGTCAGGTCAACTCTTCGGGTCCGGCGAAACGGTAGCCGTGACCGCGCACAGTTTGAATATATTGTGGAGCGGCTGGGTCGTCTTCAATCTTCAGACGAAGCCAGCGCACATGCACATCCAACGTGCGCGGATCGCCAATCCAGTCGCCTCCCCACACTTCTCGGAGCAGTTCGTCGCGGCTCAAGGCGCGCCCGGCATTCTTCATCAGGACCGAAAGCAAATCAAATTCACGGGCGGAAAGCTGTAGTTCTCGGTCGCCTTTGTATGCACGGCGCGCCACCGGGTCCAGGCTGAGCCGACCCAGATTGATCGGCTGCATGTGCGCCGCCTGGCGGTCTAGTTCCACCCGTCTCAAGATCGAGCGGATGCGCGCCAGCAACTCGCGGAACGAGAAGGGCTTGGGCAGGTAATCGTCTGCGCCAACCTCGAGGCCCAGCACGCGATCGATCTCTTCGCCGCGTGCCGTCAGCATGATTACCGGCGTTGTTGTCCTTGCCCGCAGCTTCTGACACACCTCCAGCCCGCTCATCCCAGGCAGCATGATATCCAGCACCACCAGGTCGGGCTCAAAATCGAGCGCTTCTTGCAAAGCCTGTTCGCCGTCGCCTACAGCTTTGACTTCGAAGCCCTCTTTTCGCAAGCTGTACGAGAGCGAGTCGGTAATCAGAGGTTCATCATCAACCAGCAGGATGCGCGTCAAGCTCCACCTCCATTCGGTCTCATCGCCCTAAGTTTATCTCAATCAATCCGCTTTGGCGCTTGATCATTTCCATCTTACACATCTGTCAACCGGTGCCGGGAGCTCTCTCTGGCGAAGGCTCCTCCTCGGAAGGGTGTTCCGATTCAAGCTTTACCTGCTCTTCCATGCGGATCTGGCCGCGCAGGAAGGCGCCCTCCTCGGTGGCAAAAGCTGCGGTTACCACATCTCCCCATACTCTGCCGGTGCTGCGAATCTCAACCTTTTCTGCGGTGATGTTGCCCCGTACCGCCCCCGCCACAACCACGACGTTGGCGCGCAGGTGCGAACAGGTGACCCGACCGGTCTCGCTTACTACCAGCAAGCCGCGCAGGTCTATTTCGCCATCAAACGCACCCTCGATGCGCACCCCACCCGTTCCGCTGAGGTTCCCTTTCCAGTTGACCCCCGCGCCTAATACCGAGGTAACCCGCTCCACCTGCGCTGGTTGGGTGCTTGGGGAAAGCGTCTCACTGCGTTTCTTGAACATGGGGAATTTATTATGAACCTTTCATTCACCGCGAAGTTGTCGCACCTGTCCTGTCAACGGTCATTCTACCAGTTCAGGCACCCCCATAATGTTATAACCCGCATCCACAAAAAGCACGTGGCCGGTGACCTTGGCAGCCAGGTCCGAGCAGAGGAAGACCGCCGCCCCGCCGACGTCTTCGATGCTCACATTCTCGTGCAATGGCGCCAGCTCAGCGAAATGGCGGTACATGGTCTTGAAGCCAGCCACGCCTGCGGCTGCCAGGGTGCGAATTGGACCGGCAGAGATGGCATTGACGCGCACCCGCTGCCCACCAAAGTCATAGGCGAGATAGCGAACCGATGCTTCCAGCGCTGCTTTGGCGACCCCCATGACATTGTAGTGTGGGGAGACTTTCTCGGAGCCGTAATAGGTCAGGGTCAGTAAGGAGCCGCCTGGACGAAAATGCGGCGCAAACGCCCGCGCCAGGGCGGTGAAGGAGTAGACGCTGATATCCATCGCCAGGTGAAATCCCTGACGGGAGGTGTTGTAATAGGGACCGGTCAACTCGTCGCGATTGGCAAAGGCAATGGCGTGCACCAGGATGTCAATTTGTCCAAATGTTTCCACTGCACGCGCTCGTATCTGCTCGATCTGAGCGTCGTCCGAGACGTCGCATGGTTCCACAAACGTGCATCCCACCTGCTCTGCCAGCGGTCGCACGCGCCGCTCCAGAACTTCGCCGGCGTAGCTGATCCCCAGCCTGGCGCCTTGTTCATGAAAAGCCTTGGTGATTCCCCAGGCGATGGAGCGCTCGTTAGCCAGTCCGAAGATCAATGCTGTTTTGCCTTGCAATAAGCCCATCGTTTCCTCCTAGAAGCGATATTATCCCAGCAGACTGCTCACCACGCCCGCCGGAACCCGAAAGCGCCAGGTTATACTCTTCCATGGCTCAGGGACGCTGAATAAGCCCACGCGCGGCCCGACCTGGATGCTGTCTTCTGGCAGCGCAATCCCGTTCTCTACGAAAATCTCGGCTTGATCGCTGCAAAGATCAGCGCCGTTTTGCCTGCCATCGATGCCGAGCGCCTGGCAGAGCTTGGCTGGTCCGTCGGTCCAGTTTGGACGCGCCTGGGGGGCACGCCTTTGTTGTATGACTTCTAAGCCCTCCAGCGGCAAGATTGCCCGGATCAAAACCGCTGCCGGAAAGCCCGCCTGCTCTGTGACGAAATTGAGCATCCAATGCATGCCATAAGTGAAATACACGTAAGCGTGACCCGGCGGACCGTACATCACCTGGGTGCGTCGGGTGAGACCGGCGCGAGCGTGGCATCCCAAATCCTCTTCGCCGCGGTACGCCTCGGTCTCCAGGATGATACCGCTTAGGCGCAAACTGCCCTGTTTGCGCACCAGGCGCTTTCCTAACAGATCGCGAGCCACCTCCACCGTATGACGGGCATAGAAGTCGCGAGTGAGATATTTCTCAACCGGCATCAGATAGAAGACGCATTTACCTCGAGATTGGTCTGGTAGGGACTTCGCGTCGGAAGCGGTGATCACGTTCGAGAGTCAGGCGCAACCCTTCTGCCAGAGAGTAGCGCGGCTGATAACCGAGCTTCTCGCGCGCAAGCGTGATATCGGCGCACATGCGCGAAACGCCAGGGGAGGTGCGCGGATTATAGATGATCTCAGCTTTGCTGCCGGTCATCTCCACTATCAGGCGCACCAACTCCTTGACGCTGGTCTCTGTGCCGCTGCCCACATTGATCACCATGTTGTCAAGCTCGGGCGCGGTCGCCGCTGCCACCATGCAGCGCACCACATCGTCCACGAAGACATAATCACGCGTCTGCAATCCCTGTCCGTGTACCACCAGCGTGCCGTCTCGCACCGCCTGGCGCAGGAAATTGGGAATCACCGGCGGATGGGATGCCGGCAGATGCTGCCCGGGACCGTAGGCGTTAAACACGCGCAGACTGACCGTCTCGATTTCCCACAGGTCGCCAATCGTGCGCACATAATATTCCCCTGCCAGTTTGGAAACCGCATAAGGCGATCTTGGATTCGGGGTGGCGGTTTCTTTCAACGGCTGTTCGTTTTGATCGCCGTACACCGTCCCCGAGGATATGTAAACCACCCGTCGCACCCCCACATCACGCATGGCTTCCATCAAGCTGACTGTGCCGCCGACGTTGACCGCATTGTACTCGCGCGGATAAAGCACCGATTCCGGCACAGAAACGCGCGCTGCCAGGTGATAGACGCAGTCCACATCCTGCAACAGCGTCCATAACTTGGGGCGGTCATTGACATCGCCGCGAGTGAAAAGCACGTCGGGGGAAAGGGCTTGCGGGTCGCCGGCAGAAAGATCGTCAATGCCGCGCACCTGATGACCTTCCCGCGCCAGATGGTTGGCTAAAGCTGAACCCAAGAAACCTGCCGCGCCAGTGATCAAAAAGTTCATCGCCTGGATTATAGCATGAGATTGGCGTATGCTCTCATCGCCGGAGAACCCGCGCCTTACTTCAAGGGGTGTAAGCCGCCCGGTTTGGGGGACATCCATCTAAGAAGCTGATATCCTTATCCTCGCCTAATCTCTGTAAATTGACACCATTGCCCCCTGCTAGTATGATTTTCCTGTGTCGATTCCCAGAGCCCTGTCACTCTTGTTGTCCTTTTCGGTGCTGGTTGCCTTACTGGGGGGCAGCGTCGTGCCGCCTGGCGACCAGACCGAACGCGTGCGCGCCTTCACGCGTGAGATAGAATTCGATTATATCGAATGGACGCTGAACGCCCTGGGTGTCAAGTTGGGTCAGAGCTCTCTGGGGATTAACCGTTACTTAGCTGAGGAAGATCAACGCGCGGCGGTGCTGGAATATCTGGAGCTTGTGCGGCAGATTCAACGTGCGGAAGCTGAGCTGACGGATCTATACTCTGACCCAACCATCAGCGACCCCGCCAGCGCCTCGGCTCCCTTGCGCTGGGAGTTGAACCAGAACTACGCCCGCCGTAGCCTGCTTGCGCCGCTCGTCGAATCCATCCTGGAGAGCCAGATTTCCGAAGTGGTGGCTGAAATGGGTCTGTCCCTTGCCGGGCAGCCGGTGCCGCCGGTCTTGTACCATAGCTCAGCTCTCCCGCTGGCTCTGATTGTCTCGCCGCGGGACGAAATTCGACAGCAAAACAACATCTCGCTGGTGCCTGACCTGACCGTGGATCAGCAGGTAGCTCTGGAAGAACAGGTCGATCGAGCTTTGAACGTCTCGTCGCTGGTGGTCAGCATCGGCGGCATCGGCGTCTACCCCACGATGGTAATGCAGACCGACGACCTGAACTGGCTGGCGGAGGTGGTGGCTCATGAGTGGATTCACAATTACCTTTCACTTCGACCGTTGGGCATCAATTATCTGACCAGCCCCGAACTGCGCACGATGAACGAGACCGCTGCCACCATCGCGGGTAAGGAGATTGGACGCGCCGTCATCGCGCGCTACTACCCCGAGTTTTTACCCCCTGAAGCGCCTCAACCCCCTGAACAGGCAGGGGAGGCGCCCATTCCGACCCAGCCGCCCGTTTTTGATTTCCGTAGGGAGATGCATGAAACGCGCCTGATGGTCGACCAACTCCTGGCGCATGGTTACATCGAGGACGCCGAGCGCTTCATGGAGGAACGCCGCCAGTTCTTCTGGGAGAATGGCTACCACATCCGCAAGCTCAATCAGGCTTATTTTGCCTTCTACGGCGCTTACGCCGACGAACCCGGCGGTCCTGCCGGTGAAGACCCGGTGGGGGAAGCGGTGCGCGCCCTGCGCGCCCAGAGCGCCTCTCTGGCAGCCTTCATCAAGCGCATCGCCTGGATGTCGAGTTTCGAACAATTGCAAAGGGCGGTTGCGACCCACGCGCCCCCCGGCGGGTAGTTGGATTTTCGACGAAGGTGAGATGAGCTGGTACAATAAGCATCTCGAAGTCGCCCTCAGTCCTGGTATCCGAGCAAAGTTTTCATGAACAAACGCCTGCTTGTCCTGGTCTTCATCCTTTACTTGACCGCCTGTGGAGGCAACGCTCCGCCTATCTCATCGCCGTCCATCTCAGCGCCTGCCCCAACTGCTCCGGCGGATAAGCTGGAAGCCTCGCCAACCGCCCCTGCCAGCCAGTCTGATAGCGGAGCGCCCCCTGGTTGTACGGTGATCAGCCCCTGGCCCACCCCTGGTCCCACAGAGCAATCGCTCTTCCCCTCTGCTTCTGCTGATGAGCGCAGCATTGGACCTCAGGATGCGCCCGTCACCCTGATTGAATACGGCGATTTCCAGTGACCCGGGTGCGCTGCGCTCGCGCCCGTGCTGGCGCGCATCCGAGAAAAATACCCGCAAGAGGTGCGTCTGGTATACCGCCATTTTCCGCTGCTCTCCATTCACGACAAGGCTGCTCTGGCAACTCAAGCAGCGGAGGCAGCCGGGTTACAAGGGAAATTCTGGGAGATGCACGATCTGCTCTTTGAACGCCAGAGCGAATGGGTGGGGCTGAGCGTGGCGGATTTCGAAGCCTGGCTCGCCGGGCGCGCCGAAGAGCTGGGTCTGGAAGTCGAACGCTTTGCGGCAGACCTGCAGAGCGACGCCATCAAAGCCATCGCTCAACGCGCCTGGGAAGATGGCATCAACAACGGTCTGCCCGGCACACCTATCTTGCTACTCAACGGCGAGCCGCTGCGCTCCAGCGCGTTGATGGAGCCTGGTAATCTTTCCGCCTTGATTGCTTTGGTGTTGCTCGAAGAAAGGCAGTTCAGCCAGTGCCCGCCGATGAAGATTGATCCCAACAAGCACTATCTCGCTACCTTGAAGACGGAGAAAGGCGATATTGTTATCGAGCTTTATCCCGCTCAGGCGCCGTTAGCGGTGAACAACTTCATCTTTCTGGCTCGCAACGGCTGGTATGATGGCGTGACCTTTCACCGCGTCCTGCCGGGCTTCGTCGCCCAAACTGGCGACCCCACCGGCACCGGCTTTGGTGGCCCGGGTTATGCTTTTGTCAACGAGGTCTCTCCAGATCTGAAGTTCGATAAAGCCGGGGTGGTTGCCATGGCAAATGCCGGTCCCGACTCCAACGGAAGCCAGTTTTTCATCACCTACGCCTCCGCACCGCAGCTCGATGGTGATTACACCATCTTTGGGCAGGTGGTCTCTGGCATGGAGGTAGTCAACCAGCTCTCGCCGCGCAACCCTTCTCTGGAGTTCGACCTGCCGCCCGGAGACAAGATCATCTCCGTTGTCATTGAAGAGAGATAATTGGGTTTGCCAGACGTGCTGTCCGCAAGGCTGATCCCGTTTCCAATATTCACAAATTGGCGATGAGCTCTGAAACCAATACTTCTGGTAGCTCCCCATCCAGGCTGCACACTGCTTCGATCGTGCAGCTTGCCTTCAGCCTGCTGGGGATCGTCGCTGTCTGGAGCACAGCAGCTACCCTGGCTTTGATCGGATTGATCGAGCGTTTCAATCCTTCGCCGGGTTCGCCAGGCTATATGCCCTTCTTGCTTTTATCGGCAAGCGTGGCGCTGGTTGGGATACTCCTGCTGCCCTCGGCTGGTTATGCTCTGCTGAGGTTGCTGGGGAGGGCGGCTGATAAGTCTGTGCGCTTAGGCGGGCGCCTCATACCATTATCGCTGGTTGTTATCCTGCCGATCGTTTTACTGCTTGGTCGCTGGGTCTCCGATCGCCAGGATATCAACTGGCTGTTGTTGCCGCCCATTCACCTGCTGGCGATTGGCTTGCCGGTGTTATTCTTGACCTTCCTGGGGCTCAGAGGTATTCGTCTCGGTTCGCCGCAACGCGTTTGGGGCGTGGTTGCTGCCGGTTCTTGCCTTGGTCCTATCCTGATCTTTGCCGCAGAGGCGCTGGCGGTCAGCGCCTTTATGGTGCTGGCACTGATTTGGCTTTCCACGCGCCCGGAGCTGATGAGCGAGCTGACGCTCCTGGTGGAGAGGCTGGAAGGCGCACCATATTCCCCTCAAATCATCCAGCAGATCATCGCGCCGTATCTCGCCCGACCGGCGGTGGTCCTGTCTGTGCTCGCCTTTGGCGCGCTGGTTGTCCCCTTGATCGAAGAGGTGATCAAGCCGGTTGGTGTCTGGTTGTTGGCTGGTTATCAACTCTCTCCGGCGACCGGATTTGCCATGGGGGTGCTTAGCGGCGCCGGCTATGCCCTGGTGGAGAGCCTCGGTCTGGCAAACACAGGGGAGGGGTGGATCGAGTTGGTGCTCGCCCGCATGGGCACAGCCGGGGTGCACATCCTGACCGCTGGGATGTTCGGTTGGGCGTTGGCACAAGCCTGGCAAGAGGGGCGCTACCTGCGTTTGGGCGTCATTTATCTGCTCAATGTGGCGCTTCACGGCGTTTGGAATGCGGTATCGCTTTCTACCATAACGACAACCTTGCCGTTGTTGGAAGGCGCGAACTCGAACCTCGCTCCACTGGCGCGCCTGGCAGATTTTGCCACCTACATCCTGGCAGGACTGGCATTGCTGGCAGTGATTGTGATCTGGGTAGTAAATCGGCGCATCGCACTTTCAGAGGAAGAAGCTCCAGCGGCGAGGGGTGTAGTATAATCCACCCCATTGCGAAGGAGGAAAATGGAGCTTATCACAAACCTGATTGACCTTTTCATCCATTTAGATGATCATCTGAATACTGTTATTCAGACCTACGGTGTGTGGACGAACCTTTTGCTCTTCCTCATCATCTTTATGGAAACCGGTCTGGTAATCACCCCGTTCTTGCCCGGCGATTCGCTGATCTTCGCTGCCGGCACATTCGCCGGAATGGGCTCGTTGAACATTTACGTCTTGTTGGTATTGCTCAGCTTTGCGGCAATCCTTGGCGACACGGTGAATTACTGGATCGGGCATTATATCGGTCCGCGGGCGTTCAGCGGGGATATTCGCTTTCTGAAGAAAGAATATCTGGATCGCACCCACCAGTTCTACGAGAAGCATGGTGGCAAGACGATCATCCTGGCGCGTTTCATCCCCATTATCCGCACCTTTGCGCCATTCGTCGCCGGCATTGGCGCGATGACCTACAGCCGCTTTATTCTCTATAACGTGGTTGGCGGGATTGCCTGGGTGACGATATTCTCGCTTGGCGGTTATTTCTTTGGCTCAATACCGTTCGTCCAGCAGAACTTCACCCTGGTCGTGCTGGCGATCATTTTCATCTCCGTCTTGCCTGGGATTTACGAATTCTTACGCGAACGCGCCAGGGCTGCCCCCAAGTTGGAAGTCTGATGTTTGGCACGGAAAACCGGGCGTCGCCGTAGCCCTGCTACTGCGACGCCTTCCGTTTAGATATGCCTCGTTATCAGGGCACCAGGCGTAACAGATCCACCGAAGCCGCCTCGACCTGGCTGCGCTCCCAGAGCATCGGGTGATATTCGATCATCCGCCATAGATTGATCATATCGGTGTAATGGGGATGGTAAGCGTGCCCCGATTGTCCGGTGGTATGCACCGCCACAGAATTCGCCAGGTTCGAGAGATCAACTATCATGCGCATCGAGGGCAGGGAATCCAACTGATAGCCTTCATTGGCGTCCCACCCGGTTGCGTTTACGATCGCATCGCCGCCGCCGGTGGGATAAGGTCCGCGGTTGAAAAGCGCCTCGATCGGGGCGATGCCAGATTCGCCCAGACTCTGGTTGCGGAAGGTGACCGTGTGTAAATCTCCCCATTTCCAGCGCTTGGGGTCATTTCCCAGTAAAGCCTGCAGCTCATCCACCGCGTCAGTGAACGCCTGAAGGAATATCTCGTCGCGCGTTTCTACCTGCGGCGTAGTCCTATTATCCCACCAGGGGTTGTCCGCCTCCTTCACCAGCTTGCGCATTACCTCGAACCAGCGGCTGCCTCCGCCGGGCCAGGAATCTTCTGGCAGGTCGTCGTGAAAAGTGGCTGCCAGCAGATTTTTCCAAAACGCCTCGAACAAGGCTGCCGCAGACGAATCCATATTCGCCTGTCCATCCCAGCCTTCCAGGATGGAACGAGCCCGAGCCAACCGCCCGTCTGAGATGGGGATGTTCATCAAGATCGGCAGCAGCGTATCAGCGTTCAGGTCTTTGTTGTCCCCCTGCATTTGCTGCATGTATGCCAAGTCGATCTTACCCGGGGCGTTTTCAATTAATTCCACGATGCGTTTGGCGCGGTAGCCATAATCCCATTCGAGCGAGATCAGATAGGGGTATTCCGGTCCCACCACAGCGTTGTTAGCGGTGGCGATGTAGCCCTGGGGTGGGTTAAAGGCGTATGGCAGTTCTTCAAACGGGATATACCCCTGCCATTCGTACTCATCCGTCCATCCGGGTACCGGCAACGTGCCATCCCATCCGCTGCGAATGGGGATTTTGCCGGGGGTCTGGTATGCGATGTTCCCTTCCACGTCCGCGTAAACGAAATTCTGCGAGGGGACATCGAATAAACGCGTGGCTTCACGAAAATCGGCGTAATTCTGCGCCATATCAAGCTTCCAGATCGAGGGAAAGGTGGCGCAGGGCTCCAGAGCTGTCCAGCGCAACGCCAATGCAAAGTTATCTGGCAGGTCGATACCCGATTGCTCGGAAAAGTCTTCCAGCCCGCCATAGGTGTCGGATACCACAGGACCATGGCGGGTGTAGCGCACGGTGAGCTGCACCGGTTCGCCACCGGCGACCTGGATCGTCTCATCAACCAGTTGCATATCCACCCATTCTCCATTCACCTCATACTGGTTGGGATTATCGGGGTTGAGGCGCTCGATGTACAGGTCCTGCACATCCGGACCGACATTGGTGACGCCCCAGGCAATTCGGTCGTTATGACCGACGATCACCCCCGGCGCGCTGGCAAATGAGAACCCCACAACATTATATGGGCAGCCCTCCCCTTTTGGCTGGCAATGCAGCCCCACCTCGTACCAGATAGAGGGCATCTGCACCCCCAGGTGTGGGTCGTTTGCCAGCAGCGGCATGCCGGTGTTGGTCCTGGAACCGGAGATCACCCAGTTGTTCGACCCGATTCCACTCCCCTGCGCCCCCAGCAGCGCTTTCAGGCTGGCGTTTTTTTCGCCGACCTGCAACAGCAGCGGGCGCACCTGCTCAATCAGGCTCATCTGTACGAGCGCCCAGGCAGGAGTTTGCCCGCCCACGTTTGGGGTGGGCACGATGTAAGGATGATCTGCGGGATAGGAGGGGATGATGTCTGCCAGTTGCTGGCGGGTGAGCGTCTTCAGGAGCAGGGAGCGTTCGATTTCCGAGTCCATGTTTCCGCCCAGGTCCCATGCCATCACTTTTGCCCAGGTCAGGCTGTGCAGGGGTTGCCAGGGTTCTGGGCGATAATCAGGATTGAGCAAGCCGAGGATGACATACTCCAGGCTCAACGCACTGCCTCGATGATCCTTCAGATAGGCATTCACGCCTTCGGCGTAGTATTCCAGGATGTTGATCGCGCCTGGTTCGAGCAGTTCGAGCTCCTGCTGCGCCACGCGCGCCCAACCTAAGGTACGCAGGAATTTATCGGTATCCAACTGCGCCTCGCCAAACATCTCCGCCAGCCGACCGGAGCCGATGTGTCGCCAGAAATCCATCTGCCAGAATCGATCCTGGGCGTGAACATACCCCTGGGCGAAGAACAGGTCATGCTCGCTGCTGGCATAGATGTGAGGGATGCCGTACACATCGCGATAGATTTCCACCGGCGCATCTAAACCTGGAAGGCGCAGTTCGCCGGATACCTTTGGAAACGAGCGTCGCACGGTCACCGGTCCCCAGACCGCGGTAATCAGGCACAGGATCAACAGGATACTTAATCCTGCGATGAGAATTCCACGCAACAGGCGCGACATCTTGACCTCCTTTGAGCAGAGTCCATAAAAGTTCAGGCTTTTATGTGCTTGCCACTGCCAGCGCAATGGCGCAGGTGTGTGTATGGCTTAGACTGATTGACCATTGCCGCAGTTCAAGTTCGTCAGCCAGGCGTCGGGCTTCGCCGTGCAGGTGTAGGACTGGCTCTCGGTGTGCGCCTCTCAGCACCTCGATCTCTTGCCAGCTCACCGCGCCGATGCCGGTTCCCAGCGCCTTGGAGACAGCCTCTTTGGCGGCAAACCTGGCTGCCAGCGAGTAGATGTTCTCTCCTACCTCCTTCAGCTCAGTGGCTGTGAAGATGCGCTTTAGAAAGCGTTCGCCATGGCGCTCGACAGCCGAACGGAAGCGCTCGATCTCAACCAGGTCAACGCCGGTGGCTAGCATTGCGCCCCCCGCGGCTCATGGACCGGCAATCCCAATGCCGATGCGCTCTGGATGCAGATAGCGCCGTGCGGTTTCCAACACATCTTCAACCGTAACCGAACGCACCAGTTCATTGTATCGCTGGTAATAATCCAGCCCCAATTCATAGCGTTCCAGGTTGATCAACGCCCCCGCTACCCCGCTGTTGGTCTCCAGCGAGAGCGGGAGCCTGCCGATGAAATTGGTCTGACTGTCAGATAGCTCTTCCGCGGAAACTGGCTCTTCAACAAAGCGTTTAATTTCCTGCTGGATCAGCTTGATTGCCTTTTCGACGTTCTCTGGGCTCACGCCAGCGGAGATGCTCCAGGGTCCAGGGCCCAAACCGCCCGCCAGACTGCTGTGAGCGTAATAAGCCAAGCCGGCTTTTTCGCGCAGCGCATCGCCAATGCGACCCATAAGACCAAATTGACCCAGGATATTGTTTCCCAGCGCTGCTGCCAGGTAATCGGGCGAGCGGCGCGGCGGTCCTGCCGCCCCCATCACCAGGTCGGCTTGAGCTTTGCCGGGGATGACTGTCTTCTGCTGCACCACCGCTTGCAGCGGTTGAACTGGGGGCAGTTGGGGGACCGGCGGCTGTTCGGGATTAGACCAATCAGCCAGCCGTCGCGTCACCTGTTCCACCGCATCGGTCGGTTCGACCGCGCCCACGATGGCGATCACCATCCCGCGCGGTCCGTACGTGCGCCGGTGAAATTCCTGTAAGTCCTCGCGGGTGATGGCTTGCACGGTTTCTGGAAATCCGTCTTCTGGGCGTCGGTAGGGATGATTGGCATACACCACCTGATCGAAAGTTATGGATGCCATGTCAGCCGTATCCTGGGCGCGGATAGCCAGGCTGGCGAGTAATTGGGCGCGCAGCCGCTCTACCTGGTCCGACGGAAAGGCTGGCTCCCTCAGCACCTCCGCCAGGAGATCGAGCAGCAATCCCAGGTCTTCCGCCAGCGCTTTGCCTCCGAAACTGGTGGTATGCGTGCCCCCTTCCCAACCGAGACTGGCGCCCACCGACTCCAGGGCGTCGTAAATCTGCTGGAAACTCCTTCGGCGAGTGCCACGCATCAGAGCCGCGGCGGTGAAATCCGCCAGCCCCAGCTTTTCATCTGGATCGAACAGGCAACCTGCCTCGAGATACCCCGAGATGGTCACGGTTGGGCTGTTGAAGTTGGGTCTGGTCAGGATGACTATGCCATTGGCAAGCTGCACCCGGGTAATATCTTGCGGGCTGGGCAGCGAGTAGCGCTGGGAGGGGCGATCGGTTTTCATCGCGCTCTCCTCCCATCGCCTGTGGGCAGATAGACGCCCAGGGTGCGGTTCTGAGGGCGCAGGTAGGTTTGAGCTACCCGCTGAACATCCTCTGGCGTCACCCGGGCGAGGTTATCCAGGTAGTTGAGAAACCATTCGTATGTGGCGAACATCTCCGAGAAGCCCAACCAGAACCCCTGGTTGGTGATGCTCTCGCTGCCATAGGCAAAAAGTGCACGCGCCTGTTTCATGGCGCGATAGAGCTCATCTCCAGATGGCGGCTTTTCTTGGAGGCGCTGGATTTCAGCGTCAACGGCAGCGATGACCGCCTCGGCGGTTCGTTCAGGTCGGACAATGCTGGTGATGGTATACAGGTAAGGATCCACGGTAGCCTGGAGGCCTCCATGTACGCTGACCGCCAGCTCGCTTTCTACCAGGGCTCGGTACAGGCGCGAGGTCTTGTTGGAGATGCCGCTCCCAAACATGTTCAGGCTGCTGGGTCCGGTCAAGAGGCTGTCCAGCAAAGTGAGTGGGTAGAAGTCCGGGCTGGAACCGGCGGGCGTCCGGTAGGCAAGTTGCACATAGGTGGTTTCGCCCGGTCCTTCCACCGTGACCCGGCGCTCGCCGCGCTGCGGCGGTTCGGGACGGATCTTCTGCTGGATTTCCTCCCCGGCTGGAATTGCGCCGAACAATTCCTGGATGCGCTCCAGCATGGCTTGTGTGGTAAAGTCTCCGGCGACGGCGACCACCGCATTGCGGGGAGTATAGAATGTGCGATAGTGACGGTACAGGTCCTCCTGTTGGATGGTTTCCAGGTCGCACGTCTCGCCGATCACCTCGTGATGGTAGGGATGCACGCGGAAGGCGGCGGCTTGCAATTCCTCCCCCAACAGGAAGAGCGGCTCGTTCTCGCTGCCCTGGCGTTCCGAAAGGATCACTGTCCGTTCCGCAGCTACTTCAGCAGTATCGAACAGGCTGTTGACCATCCGGTCGGCTTCCAGGCGCAGAGCGAGGTCGATCTTGTCGGCAGGCAGGGTTTCAAAAAATGTTGTCCAATCCAGGTAGGTAAAGGCGTTCCAGTAGCCGCCGTCACGAGAAATCGCCTTATCCAGCATCCCGACAGGGAACTGCGGCGTTCCCTTGAAGAGCATATGTTCCACCCAGTGCGAGATGCCGGTGAGACCGGCGACCTCGTTGCGCGAACCAACCCGATACCAGATCCAGAAGCTGATGATCGGTGCTGTGTGAATCTCCTTAAGCAATACCGTCAAACGATTCTCAAGCTGTAACTTTGTGAAAGATGTCTCCATATCGTGTTCCATCGTGTAAGATTGTTAACGCGCTAACCCCAACTGCAAGCATCATCACTCGAAATATAGCATAAAGGCGGTGATTCTGGAGAAGAATACAGGAGATTAGTCCTCATTGTAACCTGAAGTTCTCTACTTGTGAAATTCACAGCAAACTTATATAATGAGTTAGCGGTGTGTCCATCGGCTGCCGACCAATCGTTTGAATATCTGTCAGGAGGAGTGCTGTGAGCGTTGAGAATCAAAGTCAATACCTTGTTGCTGTTATCGGGGCTGGACCAGCAGGGCTTTTCGCTGCTCGTCAATTGGTTGAGGAGGGCGCGCGCGTCGTCTTATTCAACCGCGATATTAAACCGGGGGGGTTGGCTGAGTACGGCATCTACCCTGAGAAGTACAAGATGAAAGATGGTCTGCGAAAGCAATTTCGCCAGATATTGCAACTGCCGCAGCTCGATTATTATGGCAACGTTACGATTGCCAAGACAGGTGATCTGACCCTGGAGGATTTGAAGAAACTCGGCTTTCAGGCTATTTTGGTCGCCGCGGGGGCGCAGGGCACCAAGTGGCTTGGTCTGCCGGGGGAGGACATCCCGCGCGGCGTCTATCATGCCAAAGATATTGTCTATCATTACAACAAACTCCCGCCTTTCAGCCAGAAGGAATTCTATATCGGCAAGCGGGTTGCCCTGGTGGGAGCGGGAAACGTCATGGTGGATATCGCCCGCTGGCTGATTCGCACAAAGCAGGTGGAAGAGGTGATCGCGGTGGTGCGCCGCGGACCGGCAGAGGTCAAATTCGATAAAAAAGAGATGGAGTATGTGATCGCCAATCTCGACCAGCAGGCGTTCGATGCTGAGCTGGCTCGGGTGGCGCCGGTCATGCAGGCTATTGGTCAGGATGTTCAAGCCGCCAAAGAGTTCATCCTGGCTGCTCTTCCCAAAGCTGTACCGCCCGTCTCTTCCACTCGTTTCCGCTTCGACTTCCTCGCCTCGCCGGTGCGCATCCTGGGCGACGAGCGTGGCACAGTCACAGGTCTTGAGGTGGAGGAGAACCGGCTGGTGCTGGTCGATGGCGATACCAAGCCGCGCGGTACAGGGGTGAAACGCGTTGTGGCGGTGGACACGGTTATTTTTGCCATTGGTGACAAGGTCGATGAAGGCTTTGGGTTGCCGGTTCAGTGGAATGCCTTTGTAAAGAACCCCAATCCGCGTTACCCTGTTGATGGCATCTCATATGAAGCCTACGATCCTGTAGCCGAGGCGCCGATCGATGGCGTCTTTGTTGCCGGCTGGTCACGCGAGGCGAGCAGCGGTTTGGTGGGCGTGGCGCGCAAGGACGGCGAGCGCGGGGCAGCAGCGGTGCTGCAATACCTGAAGGCGACCAAGACGCCGCTCCCTGATCCATCTATCCCCCTGGCGAACCTGGAGAGACAATTGCGCCAGTTGCCCAAGCCGGTTGTTCGTAAGGATGATATCCAGCGCCTGGAGGCTGCCGAAAGAGCCGAAGCTGAACGCAGGATGGTGGAAGAGTTCAAATTTGCCACAAATGAGGAAATGCTTGCCGCAATGGGTCTGGCGTTGACCGCGGTTTGATTCATCTTGAGTTAACAATCAGCAGGCGGCTCGCCGGCTATGCGAGCCGCCTGCTTTATTGCCGCTGGAACGCCTAATGAAGCGAGCGGCGCGGGATCGGGATCATCAAGCTAAACCCGATGACAATCACTGCCTCGCCGATCAGCACGCCCAGCGCCTGCCAGGCGCCGAAATAGGGTATGCGGGGGAAGGGATGGTTGCCAAATCCAAACACGTCTGCCATCCCGGAAGCGACTGCGATCACATAACCCGTGCTCACCAGCCGCAAGCCGATGTCGGCTGCGATTGTCTTCGGCTGACCATTCCAGAGGGCGTTCAGGTTGACGTAGCCCCCCAGGCACATGAACGCCAGTCCCACCAGAAATACGGCGATTTGAACGAAGCCCGTTACCGGACTGCGATTGACGCCGAACATTTCTGGCGCAGCTCCAATCAGGTAAATCACCAATCCTACAAATGTAATCAGCAAACCGAGTCGGATTCTCCCGCGGCTGATCCCGCTGCGAGGTCTGGTTTGGGCGTTCATAGGCTCTCCGGCAGACTTTTCTTCAGGCAGGTGATCCAGTTTTCACCCAGGATGGCAGCGATCGCGTCCTGGGGATACCCGGCTTCATCCAGAAGCCCGGCGAGTTGTTGTAAATCGGCGATTGTCTCGATCTCGACTGGCACCGACTGCCACCCGAAGCCACCATCGAAGTCGGTGCCCAGTCCGACGTGATGCGCGTCGCCCGCCATCTGACAGATCAAGTCAATGTGTGCCACCAGGTGTCTCAAGGATACCTCTTCGCGACGCTTCCAATCCACTTTCAAGAAACTGTTGAAAGGCATCACGCCGATGACTCCATCTCGTTCGAGCAGCCCTCGAATCACTTGGTCGCTCAGATGACGGTTGCTGTTGCTCTCCTTTAGTAGCCTGAGGGCGTTGGCGTGAGTAGCGATGACCTGCCCCGGATAGATGTCTAGCGCCTGCAATGCCGCTTTTTCATCCATGTGGCTGATATCCAGCATGATCCCAAATGCCGCCATCGCTTCCAACAAAGCGTAACCCGCGGTGGTCAGTGGTCCGGGTTCGCCTGTCCCTCCGCAATAGCGGTTTCCAGCCCAGGCAGGTCCGATGATGCGCACGCCCGCCTGCCACCACTCTTCCAGTTCCTCGGGTTCGCCAATAGCCTCAGCGCCTTCCATCAGCACCACCAACCCAACCGGATTTTGCGCTTCGGGGTCGTTCGTCCAATCCTGGAGCAGGGTTTGCAGGTCAGCCTGTGTCTGAATCAAACTGAATTTATCCGGGTTCTTCTCTACCAGTTCTTCATAAGCGGTTAATTGTTTGCGGTACAAGGCTCGCGCCTGGCGTTCATCGGCGTAGCACAGCACATCCCAGGCGCCCAGCTTGCGACGCAAGGGCGTGGCGAAAAGCGTGGAGAACACCAGCGCCACCCGCCCTTGCTGATACTCTGGCCATCCCAACAGCGTATCGCCATTGTAGGTAGCGATGGGCGTCCCCTGTTCACGTTGCCGCGTCTGGTGCGCTGACTGGGTGTAGTCGCGACCGAAGGTGAGCATGTTCCAGGCTAAATCTTGATGAGCGTCAACGATGATCACCTCAGCTCCCCTAGGTCAGCGCCAGTCTGCGGGCGATTTGCCGATCGATCTTCCCCATTGGGTAGCCTGACAACTCCTCCGGCGTCACCCAGCGTAACGCCGCGGGTTGCAGGGGTTTCGGGGCGCTTCCCGCAGGCAGGCGGCAGGCAAAGGCATGTAAAGTCACGCGGAAGTGAGTATATGCATGCTGATACACGCCCAGCTCCTCGCCGACCGTGATCTCCACGCCCAGTTCCTCGCCAATTTCCCGCCTTAAACAGGTTTGCAGCGCTTCACCCGGGAGCAGCTTCCCGCCCGGGAACTCCCACATCCCACCCAGTAATCCCTTTGCCGGGCGCTGGGTGATCAACACCCGCCCGTCTTCCTGGATGACCGCCGCAGCCACGGTGATGTGCGGCAGCGCAGCTTTGGAAGGTTGAACCGGTAGTTGATCCTGAAGGTTGAATGCGTATGTCTGGCAACTATCTTTCAGCGGACAGACCGAACACGCCGGTGAGCGCGGCAGGCAGAGTAACGCGCCCAGCTCCATCAGCGCCTGATTGTAATTGCCCGCCTTACCCGCCGGCAGATGTTCCCTTGCCAGCTCAAAAAGCTTCTTTTCTGCAGCGGGAGAGTGCAATACCTGCTCCACGCGGAAAACACGCGCCAGCACCCGTCGGACGTTTCCATCCAAAACCGGCGCGTCTACGCCAAACGCAATCGAGGCGATGGCAGCGGCTGTGTATCGCCCGATGCCGGGAAGCGCCTGCAAAGCTTTGGGGTCGGCAGGCAGTTTTCCGCCATGCTGTTGCATCAGAATCACCGCCGCCTGGTGCAGGTTCCTGGCGCGGCTGTAGTAACCCAGCCCCTCCCAGGCGAGCAGCACTTCCTGAAGCGATGCATTCGCCAGTGCCTGGATTGAGGGAAAACGCTCCATCCAGCGCTCAAAATATGGGATCACTGCCTCGACCCGGGTTTGCTGGAGCATCACCTCTGAAACCCAGATCGCATACGGATCAGAGCGCCCGCGCCAGGGCAGGCTGCGGGCGTTTTGAGCATACCAGTTTAGCAACCGCTCTGCGAAAGTGTCAACCACGGAGATACCCGACGAACAAACAGGGCTTCTCACTGTTGCAGGAGTTCACCTTGCCAGTCTTTTACAGTTGAAAACCGGAACGGGCTGGGACGACCTTGTAGCGGAAATCTTCGACATAGTCCAAAAGTTGCTTGGTCAACTCCTTCCAATCTGGCGAGGCAAGGATCTGTTGCAGAGCAGACAAGGTGGACATCTGAGCCGCGGTCAGAATCTGGGGATGGTCGCCGTACATGGTAAACCAGGCGTCGCTTGGTTCCAGCCCCAGGCGTTGGATGCTCGGGATAAAATCCCGCACAACGAATTCGAAATACTCCTGCTCCCTGCCTGGCAAAATGTCCCAGGTCATCAGCAACTTAACAGCCATCCTCTTTTCTCCAGATCATGAACGAGCATAGTTTAGCACCACCACGCGTGTCTCTTCCGGCACAGACGCGCGGCTGATCTTGAGCGAGTCTTGAGCCTCCACAGTGCCCAATCCCATCTCTTTCAGAAATTTACTGAGCGGCGCCAGCTTGAGCTGGCTGGCGGGGGTGCTATAGTGCATGGGGATGACAATGCCAGGCTCAATCAGACTGACCACTTCCGCTGCCTTGGCAGCGCTCAACCCGCCCCCCCCGCCGACCGGCACTAACGCCACATGCACTGTCCCTAAGGCTTCGATTTCCATCTGCGTCGGCACGCGCCGCAGGTCTCCCAGGTGGGCGACGGTGAGACCGTCAAAGTCGAACACGTACAATGTGTTGCGAGGTTCATCGGCGGCGCGCCGGCTGTGCCCGTTGGTCTGCACGCCGGTGATGAACACCCCTCCGATCTCGTATTCGCCCGGACCGGTGATCACATGCGTCTTCCCTTTTACCACGGCGTGGTGGTTGTGTCCAGGCGCGTCATGGCTGATGGTCACAATATCCGCCTTCAGCTTCAGCGGTTCATAACCCACCACGCGGTGATCGTACGGGTCTGTCACCACCGTTGCCAGATTGCGCTCGACAAGGCGGAAACAGGAATGCCCATACCAGACGATCTCCATCCATACCTCCTCGACAATCCGATTATACTTCATTGCAGATGTCATCGGTCAAATCCGACGTTCCTTCCCTGGCTGTTCAGTTCGCCGCCAATCAGACGCCAGGCTCTCGCGTGGAGCAACTTGGGGCGAGTTCCTGGCGGTTGAGTCTGCCCTCTGGTCCGGCGGGGCAATATCGCCTGGCACAGATAGACGATTACACCCGGCTTGTCCGCTCGAAATTTCCCTGGCGACCGCCGCTGGCGCTCTCCCTGCGTGCCCGCGCCTCAGCGCCGGTTGTCCCGGGCACATGGGGTTTTGGCTTTTGGAACGACCCGTTCAGCCTCTCCATGGGCTTTAGCGGCGGCGTGCGTCGCTTCCCGGCTTTGCCGAACGCCGCCTGGTTCTTCTTTGCCTCGCCGCCGAACTATCTCTCGCTTGTAGATGACCTCCCAGCCTGTGGCAACCTGGCGGCTACATTTCGCTCTCCGCGCCTGCCGGCGCTTTTGCTGACTATCATCGCGCCGGCGCTGCCGTTGCTGGCAATGCCACAAGCGTCAAGCCTGCTGCGTAAACTGGCGCGCCAGATTGTCTGCCAGGATGCTGCCAGCTTCAGCATTGATCCCACCGCCTGGCACGAGTTCCGCCTTGAATGGGGGTTGGCGCAGGCGCGGTTCTTCGTCGATGGCGAGCCGGTGCTGGAGAGTCAACTCTTGCCTCTTGCTCCGCTGGGGTTGGTTATCTGGGTGGATAATCAATATTTTTCCTGGCAAGCTGCCGCCCGACCTGCATTCGGCACCCTCGAGAATCCGCTTCCAGTCTGGATCGAGGTGCAAGGGCTGAACGTGTCTGCAGGATGTTCCGCTTGACAATAGCCGCAGGGTTCGATTAAAATAACCCCACTTTTCGGGAGTTCAGGTTATTGGGCCGAGATAGCTCAGTTGGTAGAGCACGCGACTGAAAATCGCGGTGTCGCCAGTTCGATTCTGGCTCTCGGCACTCTCGGCCAGATGCGAAGGCTGGTTTGCGGGCGTGGTTCAGTTGGTAGAACGTCTCCTTGCCAAGGAGAAGGTCGTGGGTTCGAGTCCCATCGCCCGCTCTACAATCAAAGCGGCGGCGTAAACCGCCGCTTGTGATCCCAGAACGGCGACGTGGCCAAGTGGTAAGGCAAGGGTCTGCAAAACCCTGATCACGGGTTCAAATCCCGTCGTCGCCTCAATCCAAGCGGGGGTGAACCCCGCTTTTTATTATCTCTGTCATCCCTCGTCTGCTTGGGTTACACCAGAAAATCTTGATACTTGAAGATCATCAGCGTGGTGATCAGTTGCAGCAGCACTACCAGGTTGATCATCAGCGTCCGATGACGGAAGCGCTGCGTCAGGTCCGATGCGGCGGACATCACCAACATCGGCACCCAAAATATCCATAGCCGCGCTACCTCTCCCTGCACCTGCCCATACAGGTTGAGCGCCAGATAGGTCAGGCACAAAGCGCCAAGCGCCAGGTCGAAATCGGAGGCGCGCCGGCGAACGATACGCCAGATGGCGCTCGTCGCGCCCCTCAGGAACAAGAGGAAGATCGGAAAACCAACCGCTGTCGCCAGCTCCAGGTTATTCAACAACGCCGCTCGCACGATCTGCCCGGGGCTGGGCTGCACAGTGGTTGTTGTCAGATCCACGCTGGTCTTTTGACCGGTGCGCAGGACGAAGTCGAAATTGCGCACCACGCGCATTGCCGTGGTATACCGCTCTATGAAGTTGTAGTTCAGGGTCAGATAAAAAAGCGCGTATAGCGCAGCAATCCCGGCGAGAAAGGTCAGCGCCAGCTTCGTAGTTTGCAGCAACCTGCGTTGTCGTCGGTGAGTCCAATAATCCAAGCCAAGCACGACGAAGAACAATGGCAACAGGGTGAGCAGGGAAAAAGTGAAAAAGACCGCGCAGTAGCAATACAGCCCGGTGAAAAGGGCGAGCCAGATAGATCGCCGCTTTACCGTCTGCCAGATTAGCAGCACGCCCAGGGTGAACAAGAGCGGGTAGAGCACCTGATCCAGGAAAAGCGGGATCAGGATCACATTAGGGGCGCATAGATACAGGATACAGAAAAGCCAGGCATCCTGCTCTCGCCCAAGCGAGCGCAGGATCAGCAAAATCACTCCCAACACGAGGAAGGCAATCAGGGGAAAGAGATACGCCATCCAGCGGGTCAGGATCAGGACGCGCTCGGCGGCTCTTTGCGCTGGTTGAATGGCGTTAACCAAATGCTCAAGCGCAGAGAAGAACAGCACCACCCCCGGCGGTTTGGTGCTGGGGAACATCTTCCAACCGTAACGCTGCTCATATTCCCGCACCACTGCAAGCAAGTCCGGTTGTTCGCCGGCGGCTATGTTGACATAAGAGCTGTGACCTGTATCGGCGTATTTCAGACGAAGGTACTCGAAGCCCCTCCCCTCGATAAAACCGAATCCAACCTGGAGAGTGTAACCCGCGCCCAGCAATAACACCAGAACCACCGCCGGTTTGAGCCGAATTTTTAGCAACAGGTTCGTCAGCAGCAGGGCAAGCGCCAGCAACGCCAGGAAGATGCCATACCGTATATTGAATTCACGCGCATGAACCTCCCAGTAGTAGCCTGGGAGAAGCTTCATCAACGGCAGTTGCAGGCGCAACAGAGCCCAGTGCGCCAGTGTGATCACTAAAATTGAGAGGGTCAGGAAGGTGTTTGAGATGACCTGTGCCTTCCAGAAGCCCGGACGGCGATATTCGGCGGCAAAAATCAGAGCTAGAGCGATCAAGACCTGTATGATATGCAGGGCGCTCCAGATCAGCAGGGGCAGCAGTCGGTCAAACAAAGCCAGCAGCCTTTCGTAGAGCTGAATCCGGGCAGGAAATATGGCTGAGTACCAACTGTAGTCTCGTACCTGGGGCGTTAAACCGACTGCCAGGAAAGCGATTTGAAGGAGAACAATGAAGAAGAGCCCTGAGGTGATGCTTAGCAGGCGGTCGTTGCCCAGCAAGTGACGTTCTAGGCGGAGATGGAGGCTCGCTAACCAACGCTGGTTTAAGAGAGCCAGGAGCGCCAGTAATGCTGCGCCAATCGTCAACGCCAGGGTGAGCGCCAGCAGTGCTGCTCTGCCAGGCGAGTACCCCAGCAGCCAAGCGCTTCGCCCCGAAGATGGCTGGCTCAGCAGCCACGCCAGGGTCGTTGCGCCTTCCAGAGCGCTCAGCGTCAGGATGATCCGGTAAATGCCGGGCTGGATGCCAGAAAGCCTGTCTATCCCGCCGGACAGCGCCACGTCACGTCCCCCAATCTCTCAGGTAGAGAAAATCGTAACCGACTGTGCGGTTGCTGAGCTTGGCGATCGGGGGTAGGAGGCGTTTGAATTGATTGCGGCGCACCCGCTCCACGACGGTTTCCACGAACTCGCGGGCAAAGCCTGCCTCCACGCATTCCTCGGGCGTGTAACGTTGATCCACCAGCAGGAAGAGCAACTGATCCACTTTGGCGTAGGTGAAGCCCAGTTCGCCTTCATCCGTCTGACCTTTCCACAGGTCAGCCGTGGGCGGTTTGTGCAAGATCACTTCGGGTATGCCGATTGCCCTGGCAAGCTGACGCACCTGGGTCTTGTACAGGTCGCCCAGTGGGTTGAGGGCGCAGGCGGAATCGCCGTAGAGCGTGGTATACCCTAACAGGATTTCGGTCTTGTTGCCGGTGCCCACCACCAACCCTTTGAACGCTTCGGATTGATCGTAGAGGATGATCATACGCACTCGTGCCATGGCATTGCCGCGGCGGATCTGATCCGCCTCTGGAAAGCGCTGGAACAATGGTTCCACCATTTCGGTGATCGGCACCAGTATGGCGTTTACCCCTAGGGCGTCGATGACCATCCGGGCGTGCTCCAGTGACTCCTGGGAGGAGGTCTTATACGGCATCATCACTGCCAGTACGTTCTCTGGTCCGAGCGCCTCGGCTGCCAGGTAGCAAGACACAGCCGAATCCACTCCCCCCGATACGCCAACGACTGCGTGCGCATATCCGGCGCGGGAGATTTCGCTATGCAAGAAGCCGGTTAAAATCTTGCGCGCCAGGTCGGTGTCAATTTCAAGGTTGATCATCGCAGACCGCTACCTTCGTCATAAATGAGTAAGGGTTTCGCTGAGTTTGCTCAGCGCACACCGCGATCGGGTCCCTCGAGAATGCGCCTGAGCTCCCGCATCACCAGCGCGGTGCGCTCATCACGCAGCAGGGGCAACCTGGCACGGGTGCGGTGCATTTGGTTCAGATCAATTTCTGCCAGGGTGAGGGCTTCCTGGTGATAGGGAGCTTTCACCAGCAGTTCGCCGTTCGGGTCAAAAACCGTCGAGCCGCCCCAGAAGTTCAAGCCATCCTCGTACCCAACCCGATTGCTGTGCGCTACGAATGCGGTGAACAGGCTGGCATAGGCACGGTTGATGTGCTCCACCCAACGCGCCGACTCGAGTTGCGGCTCATTGCGCAAGCCGCGCCCCGGAGAAGCGGAAGAGAACAGGAAAAGGTCGGCTCCGTCGAGCCAGAGCAGGTAAGGCGGCGAAGCGTGCCAGAAATCTTCGCAGATCAACATCCCGGCTCTGCCAAAGCGCGTGTCGAAAGCCCGCACCGAATCGCCCCAGGCGAAGAAGCGCCCTTCGTCGAAGAGGCCATATGTGGGCAAATACACTTTGTGATGGACGTGCGCCACCTCGCCCCCGGATAAGTATGCCGCCGCAATGTAGAAACGATGGCGCCGATCCTCCTCCACAAAACCAACCACGATATCCAGTCCGGTAGAAGCTTCCAGTAATTGTCGGAAACAGGCATCCTGTTTATCTGGCTGGCGGGCAACGACCGGCGCCAGATCTTGCAGAGCATATCCGGTAAGCGAGAGCTCCGGAAAGATGAGCAGGTCTGCCCCGGCTGCCCGGGCTTCCTGCGCCAAAGCAAGGTGCTTCTCCAGATTGGCGTCTACATTCCCCAGCATGGTGGCAATTTGAGCGAGGGCGATCGTGAGTCGCATGGCTGGTTATCCGCTGATTGGGATGAATTTGCTCTCAATGATACCATCAAGCGCCAATTACGCAGAAGCATGATAAACGGGTATAATGAAATCGAAAACATGGCAGGAGCATTTGCCCGCACTCTTGGGCGCGCGCAATCCTCCAAGGACAAGCTGATGGACACACTCCAGACTTTCTTGCTCAACCCGAATGTCGTCTATCTGGTGCTGGTTTTGGGTTTCCTGCTGGCGATTATGGCGCTGCTTTCCCCCGGCACTGCTGTGCTGGAAGTGTTGGCGCTCTTCTCCCTGATCTTCGCCGGATATGGCATTTATAACCTGACGATTAACCTGTGGGCGTTGCTCATCTTGCTGCTGGGGGTTATCCCCATTCTGCTGGTGGTGCGCAAATTTCGCCGTCCGATCTTTCTGCTGCTTTCGATTTTCTCGCTTGCAGTTGGCTCGAGCTTTCTGTTCCGCGGCGATAGCTGGTGGCAGCCAGCGGTTGATCCCTTCCTGGCTATTGTCGTTTCTATGTTGGCAGGTGGATACGTTTGGGTGATCACTACCAAGACGCTGGAGGTAGCTGCCACGCCCCCGGCGCATGACCTGTCTGTGTTGATTGGTCAGATAGGCGAGGCAAAGACTGACATCCACCAGGAAGGTTCTGTGCAGGTTGCTGGTGAGCTGTGGAGCGCATATAGCGATCGACCGATTCGGAAAGGCTCACGCGTGCGGGTGCTGGAGGTGCAGGGATTCATTCTGCATGTCGACCTCGATAGCCGCTATGATCAATCGGGCGACAATGCTTAGCCTGTCAGAAGTCCGCAATGTTATCCGATATCAGCCGCATTTTCTGTTCATAGGAGATTGAACCCATGAATGCCGTTTTTTCAACCACCCTTTGCCTGGTCGGGATTGTCGTCCTCCTGGCGTTGATCTTGCTTGCCACCGCCATCCGCATCGTGCCGGAGTTTCGCCGCCTGGTGGTGTTCCGTCTGGGGCGTTGTGTGGGAGCTCGCGGACCTGGGATAGTGTTGCTCATCCCGATTGTGGATCGCGCCGTATCGGTCGATTTGCGTGAACAGGTGCGAGAGATTCCTCACCAGACCTCAATTACCAAGGATAACGCTGCTATCTCGGTTGACTTCATCTGGTACTATAAAGTGCTGAATCCGACGGAAAGCGTCCTGCAAGTTGGCAACTTTGAGGCAGCCGCGCAAGGGATGGCGACCACCACTCTGCGAGCCGTAATCGGCGGCATCCCGTTGGACGATGTACTGTCTGAGCGCGAGCGCATCAATAGCCTGCTGCGTACCCGCCTGGATGAAGTCACCGAGCGCTGGGGCGTCAAGGTTACCAATGTCGAAATCCGCGAGATCATCCCGCCGCGCGAAATCCAGGATGCGATGAACCGCCAGATGTCGGCAGAGCGCAATCGACGCGCCTTGGTTACCGAATCGACCGGTCAGCGCGAGGCGGCGATCAATGTGGCAGAAGGCGAGAAGCAGGCTGCCATCCTGCGCGCCGAGGGCGATAAACAATCTGCCATCCTGCGCGCCGAAGGCGAGCGCGAAGCGCAACTGTTGCGCGCCCAGGGATTTGCCAACGCGCTGGAGCGCATCTTTTCTGTTGCCCAGGGCATTGATCAAAAAACCTTAACGCTCCAATACTTTGAGACCCTGAAATCGCTTGGGGCGGGTGCCTCTACCAAGTTCATCTTCCCCATGGAGTTCACCAGCCTGTTGAAGAACTTTACCAGAGGTCAGGTAGAGGAATAGTGTCACGAGTCAATCGCCAGTCTATATGGAGCCATTGCCCACCAGCCTCGTCGCGCATCCCCCATTGATTCAACCAGCGAGCTGGCGCGACCTGAACGCGTTGCGCCGGCTGGAGCGTGAGTGCTTCCCTCTAGATGCCTGGCCGCTGATGGATCTGGTGGGGGTTTTGAGCCTTCCCAACATCGTACGCCTGAAAGCGGTGGACGATGGGCAGATGGTGGGCTTCATAGCTGCAGATTTGCGCCCCGCGCAGGATCTGGCGTGGATCGCCACGGTCTGTGTCTTGCCACAATATCGGCGGCGTGGTATTGCAACGGCGTTGTTGATGGCATGTGAACAGCACCTGAACGTTTCCAATGTACGCCTGAATGTGCGCGCCTCCAATAAAGCTGCCATCCAGCTCTATCTCCGGCTGGGTTACGAGCAGGTGGGGGTATGGCCGGCGTATTACCAGGATGGTGAAAGCGCCCTGGTGTTTGAAAAACGGCTTGCCAAAGCCACGCAGTAATCCTGCAAGATGATAACCGCAAAGTCGCCACCACCCACCCTGGTTGCCCGCCCGGCTGTGCTCAAGGAACTCGCCCAGACGCTGCTGGGCGAACCCATCCTGGCTGTGGACACCGAGTCGAACAGCCTGTATGCCTACCAGGAACAGGTCTGCCTGGTTCAGTTTTCCACATCGCAGGCGGATTTTCTGGTTGACCCGCTGGCGCTGGATGACCTCAGCCCTCTGGCGCCGGTTTTCAGCAATCCGCAGATCGAGAAGGTTTTTCACGCCGCGGAATATGACCTGATCTGCCTGAAGCGCGATTTTGGCTTCGAATTTGCGAACATCTTCGACACCATGGTAGCCAGCCGCATTTTGGGTCGCCAGGAATGCGGGTTGGGCGCGATCTTGCAGGCTGAATTCAACGTGAAGCTGAACAAACGTCATCAACGCGCCAATTGGGGAGAACGACCACTCCCCGACGATTTACTGGCTTACGCCCAGCTTGATACCCATTATCTGATCGAGTTGCGCCAGCGCCTGTGGGCTGAGCTGAATGAGAGAGGTTTATTACCTCTGGCTTTGGAGGACTTCCGGCGCTTGTGCCACGTCTTGGATCGCAACCATGAGCATCAAATTGATGGTTGCTGGCGCATTACCGGCGCCTTCGACCTGCCTCTACGCAACATGGCAGTGCTTTCTGAACTCTGTCGCTATCGCGACCAGGTGGCGCGCAGGCTCAATCGCCCACTCTTCAAGGTGTTTGCAGACCGCACCTTGCTGAACCTGGCTTCGAGCTGTCCGACGAACATGGAACAACTGGAACGGGTTGCGAGTTTGAGCCGGCTGCAAATCGAGCGCCATGGGCGGGCGTTGCTTGAAGTCATTAAGCGCGGCCTGTCGGCTGAACCACCGTCGTTGCCGCGCCGGCCTCGCCCCGATGAGCGTTTTTTAGTCCGCCTCGACGAGTTGCGCGCCTGGCGCAAGAAAGTCGCCGCCCGAATGGGGGTGGGCTCGGATGTGGTGTTGCCGCGCGAATATGTCTTTGCCCTGGCGGAACGCAATCCTAAAAGCGCTGAAGAACTTGCCCAGGTGCTGCAAGTGGTTCCCTGGCGCCTGGAGCATTTCGGCGCAGAGATCCTGGAGGTGCTGCGCCGCTGTGAGTGAGAGACTTCCCGCTCTCGCCGCCGATCAATGCACACGGAGCATACGATGAAGATCAGCTTTCTGGGGGCGGCGCGCACGGTAACTGGTTCGCAACATTTGCTGAGTATCAATGGGGCAAGCTTGTTGTTGGAGTGCGGCTTGTACCAGGGTCGCCGCCAGGAGTCTTTTACGCGCAACCGCGTCCTGCCCTACAAGCCCGATTCTCTGGATGCAGTCATTCTTTCACACGCTCATATTGACCACAGCGGCAACCTGCCGAATCTGGTGAAAAATGGCTATCGCGGCCCGATCTACGCTACCCCGGCGACGGCTCACCTGGCGAACATTATGTTGATGGATTCCGGGCACGTGCAGGAAATGGACGTTGCCTATGTGAATAAAAAGCGCCTGCGTCGTGGGGAGCCGCCGGTGGAACCGATCTACACGCTTGAAGATGCAGCGCAGGTGGCTCAATACTTCAGCGTTTATGAGTACAACGAGCCTTTTGAGCCTGTTCCAGGTGTGACGGCGCGTCTGGTGGACGCCGGACACATCCTTGGATCGGCAGCGGTAGTGTTGGATGTAGAAAAGAACGGCAACAAGTTCCGCCTTTGGTTTTCGGGTGACATTGGGCGGCGCAACCTGCCACTGGTGCGCGATCCCGAATTGCCGGAGGGGGCGGATTACCTGGTGATGGAGTGCACGTATGGCGATAAACCTCACGGCGATCCACAGCTCGCCTACGAGGAACTGCGCCAGGTGGTCAGTAAAACGCTGCGGCGGGGCGGCAAGGTGATCATCCCTGCCTTTGCCGTAGGTCGCACTCAAGAGCTGGTGTATGATTTCCAGAAGATGATCACCGCGGGGGAGATTCCCCACATCCCGATCATTGTCGATAGCCCGCTGGCGATCAACGCCTCGGAGGTCTTTCGGGCGCACCCAGAATGCTTCGATGAAGAGACGCGCGAGTTCATCCGCAGCAACCGCCATCACGACAGCATGGGGTTCGGGTTAGTGACCTACACGCGTTCGGTGGAGGAATCTAAGGCGCTGAACAACCGCGATGAACCGATGGTCATCATCTCTGCCTCCGGCATGGCGGAGACGGGGCGTATCCTGCATCATTTGAAGAATAATATCGAGAATCCACGCAATACCATTCTGATCGTGTCCTGGCAGGCGCCGTACACGCTTGGTCGCCGCCTGGCAGATCGGGAGAAGCAAGTGCGCATTTTCGGTGAGACATATGAGGTGCGGGCAGATGTTTCCACTATCGGCGGTCTTTCGGCACATGCCGGGCAGGCGTTCCTGTTGGAATACGCCCAGGCGGTGAAGGGTCGGGTGAAAAAGATCTTTCTGGTGCACGGGGAGGAGAGAGCTGCCGCTTGCCTGACGGAAAAGCTGGCAGAGCGGGGGATGGAGCAAGTATATTATCCTGAGCAGGGCGCAATCGTGGAGATTTGAGGGGATTGCTCGATCTCAGGCAAAGGACTGATATCAGCCGAAAAGTCATTTTCCAAACTCGCCTGAATCACATCGGGTGAACGCTCGGGCGAGCCGGGCTTCGACTATTGTCTCACGAACTCGATGCGGCTGATTCTGACCGTCGATGTGGTGGAGGCTGTCTCCGAAAGCCCTTCCAGTGTGAAATCCAGGTGATTCAGTTCTTTCTTGAGAGTTTCTGTGGGTATTGGAAAGGAAGCTGTCTGCGCCTGACACGCCGACAGGTGAACCACCCCTAATAACTCGCCGTTCCAGGTCAGGCGCAGCGCATTCGCCAGCGGCGTCCCATTCGGACATTCCGGCTGCACCTCCACGATCAAGCTGTACGCATGACCCCGTTCTAGAGCAATTGCCAGGGCGCCCGAATCGCCCAACAACCGGCGTCCCTCGCTTCCTGCCTGGCTCCACCCGTGGATGAAGTAGCGTTCGAGGAGCGGTTCATCGAGCGGGAATACTCCACCGTGAGCGACCGGGTTTTTCATGGTCAGGCTATGTGGGATCATTGAGGTGCCGGTGACGGGGTAGATAGCGCCGTTGTCTTCGGTGAACGGTTCAACGTAGAGATAGTACGGAAACCAGGATGTCTCAGGTTTATCGATCACAACCCAATCGAAGCGCTGCTGAGCGATTGCCCGGGTGAACATCGCCTGCACCTGTCGTTTACGCTCGAAAGCTGGCGTGCCGCGCCTGAGACGGGCAGCGTAGACGTCGCCAAGGGGCACGGAGTGCAGGAAGCTGGGCTTGCCAGCCTGGTAGTTGACAAAACCGTGATGAAAGACCAGCACGTCGCCAGGGAGCTGGCGGACGCGGCGGATAATCGCTTCGGCTGCCTGTCGCTCTTTGGTGGATGGGATTTGCTTTGACGGATCATAGTAGAACAGGGCAAACTGGCAGATCAACATGACCAGCGCGCCCAATTTAAACCATTCAGCCCGGCAGGTGTGAGTAGCTGCCAGGCGTGGGGCGGCTGCGAAGCCCATACCTGCCAGCAGGGCGAGCGCCAGGCAGGCGGGCATGCGATCGTTATCCCAGGTGTAAATCTTGAGATAGATGCTCCAACTGGCAGCGAACAAGCCGGCTGCCAGGGCGATTATCAACCATGGGCGCTCCGGCAATTGCCGATGGCGAAAATGGGTCTGGCGCGCGGTTTGGATTATAAGGGGTACAGCGATCAGGAGAGCTGGCCAGGTTTGGGGCAAGAAGCCTCGCCAGAAGAGCCACCAATCGGTCAGCCGCTGGTGGTGGGCAACAGTGGTGAAGGTATAGAAAGAGAACCACCCCTGGCTGAAGCGGTCCAACCCGAAGAACAAAGCCAACCCGCCACCGAGAGCCAGCCCCCATTGCCAGGCGGTTTTGCCGCGAGTGATTGATAGCGAGAGCGGTGCCAGTATCAGGATCACGGGCAGGGCGAGCTGTTTGGTGTAGTAAGCCAGCACAAACAGACAGGCGCTGAGCATGCTGCCCCAGGGTTGGGTAAAGCGTAGTCCTGTCCAAAAAGCCAGCAATACCAGCAACAGGAACAGCGAATCCACCTTTGCCAGGTCCATCCAGGCGCCGGTGAAGCGGTAAGCGGCTGCGTAGAGGCCGGCACCCAGCAGCCCAGCCGGGCGGCTGCCTGTCTCGCTCTGGACGAGCAGATAGAGCAGCAGGCAGCAACCCATAGCGGCAAGCAGCGAAATTAGGCGTGGGGCGAAGAAGCCGACGCCCAATAGTTTCATCGCGCCGGCAGAAAGCAGGAAATAGAAGGGGGTGTAGGCGAAGGGCAGAAAATAAACGTGAGGCTGGCGGTAGGGGAAGTGACCTTCCATGATCCAGAGCGCCTGGCGCAGATTTGCGCCTTCGATCCATTCCAGCTCGTAGGGATATGGAAGGCGCAGCGCGGCGCCAATCACAAAGGTCAACAGATAGACGCCTGCCAGGAACAGCGCCAGCGCCTGGAGGATGGCGGTTGCGCTGGAGAGCAGCGCATAGCGAGGATAACGTTGGGAGGGCTGGCTCAACGGCGGCAGGCTCCGGACGCGGTAATCTTGCCCGCTGGAAGATTATACCAGGGCGGGGGATAGCTAGAACTTTGGGCTTTTCTTTGCTATAATTCGCTCGTCGAGACGGGAGAGGTGCCGGAGTGGTTGAACGGGGCGGTCTCGAAAACCGTTGTGGGACTTGTGCCCACCGTGGGTTCGAATCCCACCCTCTCCGCAGGTCGGAAGATCCTCGTTAGCAGCGTAAGCTGCACATTATTGCCGGCCTCAATCGCTTGGTGATAGTGTAGGTCACATGACTGAGGGCTTGCGACTGGCGTGGTGTATGTTCACATGCCATCCACGCCCGAGATCGCTCAGTTCCAGCTGGGCGATCTCGCTTTTAAGGTGCAGTATCCTCATTGTACATACTCCTCTGCGCCTGTCAAGACATTGTGGGACATCCGCAGCGCGATTTCGACACCGGTACTCATCTGTCCAGTATCTGCTTCTATGTCACAATTGTTCCCATTCGCCTCTACACGCGCTATCCAGAATCGCCTGTCGGCATCCTGTTGCAACCCGTCCAGGATAGAGAAGAGCGGTTCGTAATCCGGTCGGGCTTTCACCCACAGGACGCGTTTGACCGTTACATCCACGCCAACTTCCTGGATCATGATGTGAACAAGATCCTTGCGCTCTTCCTTGGTGGAGTTCTCCCAGGTCTCACGCAAGTCAAGCAAGGTACGCGCTGCCCGATTCAGGGCCGGCTCAGGAACACGCTCCAGCAAAGCCAGTTTTTCCTTCAAGCTGCTGACCTTCTGCCAATATTGGTATTCCTCTCCTTCATACAGTCCACGCTCAAAGTTTTCCCGCATCAGGCGCAACATTCCACGGATCTCTTTACGCTCAGCCTCGGGATCGGCTTGCTCGCTCTGATTATCGAGCATCTGGCGGACAATTGGCTCCCAGTTTTCGGGAAGGTGGATGGATTGGATTAGCTCTGCTACTTGCGCATCGATCAGCTCAGCGCGGACACTTTGCCCGATGTAAGGACAATCATGATATCCCCGCAGGTGAGATTCTTCCCGGTAATATGTCGGACAATTCTTAGGGGTCTGGATACGCAGCCGTCTGCCACAGTTGGCGCAAACCACCAAGCCCTGGAGCAAGTTTACCCGCACAGTTTTCTTGATGGTTTTCACGGTTGCTCGACGGCCAGCCCGCACAGCCTGGGCACGTTGCCACAACTCCTCACTGATGATTGGCTCGTGTCGACCTTCAGAGATCTGAGGTGGCGTGGAACGAAAACTGACGCCTTTGGGACGCACGGTCATCCCCCGGTAACGTATCTTACCCGCATAGTACGCGTTGCACAGCATGTCTCGCACAGTATCCTTACCAAAGGGGTGGTCGCGATTGGTACGGAAACCTTGGGCGTTTAGCCATTCGGCAATCTGCATATCAGAGTACGCCCCGGTGGCGTAGCGCTCGAACATCTCGACTACCACCAGGGCTTTCTCTGGATCGGGAACACCCACCCTACGATTTCCTCGAAGCTGGCTGGTGTAGCCCCAGGGCACAGCCCCATTATGGTAACCTTGGGTTGAACGTTCCAGCTTGCCCTTGTTCGTTTCCTTGCTCAAGTTATCCGAATAAAACTCCCCTAACGAACTGACCAAGTGGAAGAGCAACTTGCCTTCTGGTGTGCGCAAGTCAAATGGCTGTTCCACTGCTTTGAAGCTGATATCCAGGGACTGAAGTTCGTGAACGATTTCCAGAGACCATTCCAGCCGACGCGCCAGACGATCCACTTTATGTACATACAGTATTTTAAATTCACCCCGCCGGGCAGCTTCACGCATGGCGTTGATGCCAGGACGGTACTTCTTCCGATAAGCTGATTGGGCTGGATCGGCGAAGACTTTAACGATCTCGACGCCATCACGTTCGGCTTGCTCTCTGATCTGCCGCAATTGGGCATCCAGACTGAACGAGTCGCTCTGCATCTCTGAGGAATAACGAATGTACGCTGCCCCTGGGATGGGTAATGAAGTCTCTGATTGATTGTTTCGATTCATTATCTTTTATATCCTTTCTAATAGGTGAAATCAGTCTCAAAAGACATTGCTATGTAGATGACTTCATCAAGACACCTCCTCTCCAGGAGCAGGTTTGTTTATGGTTAGCTAACTCGTATCATTAGCTTTTTCGTTCTCCAACGCCATCAATCGTAAATGGACCCGTACTAACCAGTCCAACAGGCTCTTAGGCGGCCTGGCGAGAACGATTTGCTGCTCCTGGGAAGGGGTTATATCATCTCCGGCAACCGCTTTCTCTTGTGGGTCATGGTTTTCGCAGGAAATTTCACTAACATACTCATTTGCCACAATTGCACCTCATACGATAAATGGTTTTGAATGTCCCCTATGCGCTTTAGGGGGTAAAAGAAAACTCCGGTTCTGGCATATTGGCTGCCAGAACCGGAGCGTTAGAATTGTGATAGGTGGACTTCGATACTATTTCTCCTTCATCGAACTCCAAATGGACAATTGGCCCGGTGCTTCGACATTTGACCGTTTAGCTGGTCGTCTTGAAGCTGGTATCCTGCCAGCGAGGTCACGCTGGTTGAGCCATTCGCCCCAGGTTCTGGGTTGGATCGGAACCAATATCGGACTGGTTTCGATTGGGCAGCCCATAGGTGAGTTGGACATCTGCATCTCATCCGCAAACAGCGATTGCAAATCGTCCAGCTGGGCTCCTCGGAGCACTTCGCGAGCCAACTCGGTGATAAAATCCCCTTCCTCAACCGGCACGATTGCACCGCCGACTTCGTCGCCATACAACGTCTGGGCAGCCCGCATCTTGCGCCCCATTAGGGCCAGCGCCTGGGCTTCCATGGCATCTTTGTAGACGGCGAACACCGCTTTGACCGGCTGAGTCTGACCTAAGCGCCACACCCGCCGCAGCGCCTGCCACAGCGTATAGAGACTGTACTCCGGCTCGTAGAACACGACCGTCTGAAAGCTGACCAGATCCAGCCCGGTTTGCACCAGGCGGGGATTGGTGATAAGCGCATCGGCGTTGAGGTGATCCTCAATCCAACGTTCGCGCCGGCGCGGGTCCACCGAGCCGTACAGGGTGATCGCCTGTACACCGGACTGCTTTAGCACACTTTCCAGGCGATCCTGGATATCGCGAGTGCCAGTCTGGCGTACGTACACCAGCGTCCGCCGGCTGCGGGCTTTTTCTGCTTTGCAGAAGCTAGACAGCCAGCTTTCCTTGGGCAGCAAGCCGAAGCGATCCACCACTGCCTCCAAAGGCATCAACGGAACCTTGACCAACGTTTCCTTCTCCCGACGGGCAGCCGCCGACTGAGCTAACCTGGCAGCCTCCAGCAGGGTATGGGCGATCTGGGTTTCCAACGTATCTTCTTTGGTGGCATTCTCCAGCATTTCACGCGCCAGCGCTTCCAGGACGTTGATCGGTACCGAAGCATGGTTGGCAGCGACGATCTCATCCCGAAAGGCCGAATTGGGCCGGGAGAGCGCCCACTGCAACCAAAGGGACAGGTAGCGCTGGTCGCGCCGAGCCATGTGGCGCAGGATGCTTTCCATCCCCTGATACTGGCGAGCTTGGGTATCTTCCATCTCCAGCTCAACCACCTCCTCTGCATATGGAGGCAGCTCGATCCCCAGGTCTTTCAGGTTGAGGAAGATCGAGTTGTGCAGCAGGCGGGTGATGATCGCCGGGCTGACGCCCGGTATCTCATGCGCCTGGTCACGGTAGCGGCGGTTGCCGGTGAAGGCTCCGTCCTCGTCAGCCAGGTCGCTGCCCACCTTGCGCTTGCGCACGCTTTCCAGCAGACCGTAAGCGTTAGCCCAGCGCAGCTCGTCATGGAAGGCGAAGTCGCTGCGCACAGCTGGGTTCAGGCGATGAAGCAGCCAGAAAATCGAGGTGCTCTTACCGCCGAAGTACGTGCCGGTTAGGGTGAGCGTGTAGCGGCTGGCCTCGACCAGTTGGTGAAAAGCCACGCCCCGGTCACTGGCCTTGGCTTTGTACTCGTGGACTTCGTCACCTACTAAGATCTGGAATCGTCCGCTGGCTTTGTCCTTGACGTATTCAGCGATTGACCAGCGGCGCACGCCGGTGTACTCAAAGAGCGGCGCGCTGCAAGGCCGTGCACCCCATACGGGGTTACCATCCTTATCCAGCTTGCGACGTCCATCCCGGTCCAGCTCCCAACCCGGCACCTGCGCATTGCAGAAGCTGCGGTGTTTCTGGAAGACCTCGATCTCAGTGATTGGGATGCCCTGCGGATCGAGTTGCACCTGACCACACTGCGGGCAAGTGTAGATGACCTGGGCTTTGCCTTTCACCTTAATCGGCTTTGCCTTTACCACTGCCAGCCAGCCAGCGCCCATCTTGGCTGAGGTGGAAGCCACCACCGCGATCGCTTTGGGCCCAAGCCTGCCGGCATCGAAATCTTCGAAGAACTGGCGTACATCATTAATCTCGCCGTCTTCGCCCTTGCCGATGCGGCGCAGCTCACGGCCTTTGGCTCCGGGAATGACTTCTTCTGCCTCGCGGATCCATTTGGGCACCAGGTGCGGCGGGCACAAGATCAAAGCCGGGTAGGCGTTCAGCAGGTCGATCACCGCCAGAGCTATGGTCGTCTTGCCGAGCCCCATCTCGCCCTGCAGATTGGCATTTCGGTGTTGGCGGATGGCACGGGCGGCTGCAATGGCGGCATGTTTCTGCGTTGGGAGCAGCCCGGCTTCGGCTTGACCAGGTAACGCCCTGCGAGCTTTACCCAGACGCTCCAGGATAGCCAGTTCTGCTTCAGTGGGTTTCAGATCGTACAACGGTTGGTAGGTTTCCAAGGTGTGGGCGGCGATCTTGTCGCCGTACTGGCGCATGAAGCGCGTCAGCGCGTCCACATCCTGGATCAGTTCCAGCCCGTGCTGCGAGAGCGTAGCGACGGTCGTGACGTAACGATCGCGGTAGCGCTCGATCACCGTCTCAGGATCTTCGGGATCACGATGAACGACTTTATCCACCACCTTGACCACCCGTCCTTTTACCAGCATTGGGTAACCATCATCGTTGGTCAGGTGCAGAGTGCCCATCAGGCCAGAGGCCATCAGCATCGCCAGGTGACCTTTCTTGAGCGGCATGGTGGGCGTAAATGCGACCTCGGTGTTAGTTGGATGAACCAGGTCTTGCCAGGCGCGAGTTTTGCGCACACCTGCCCAGCGGCTGGCTTCTACCAGGTCGTCGGGCGCCCAGTCCAGCCTGCGAAAGGTGATCGCCCTGCCGCCCGAACCCTTCAGTGGGGCGGGCAGCAGCGGATAAATCGGCTCTGGGGCGAAGCCCAACGGCGGTAGGTCACTCTCCGCCAGGCGTTGGATGGCATCAATCTCTTCGTTGTTGGGTACGTTGTACTTCTCGCGTCGAATCGCCAACACCAGGATCTGTTTGAAACGTTCATACTCGCCGTCCGGGAAACGCAGGACGGTCAAGTGCTCATACTGGCTGGCCAAGTAGCGGACGATCTCTGCCAGGCGCAGAAGGCGCTGTGGAATGATGAGCGCCAAAACCCCACCTCGCACCAACTTGGGTGTGGTCGATCTCAGGAAAGCCAGCTCGAGCCGCTTCTCGTTGCCGTGTCGATCGTCATCATAGGGCGGGTTGAGCCATAAAAGCGTGACCGACTCGTCGGTCAGGGAGCAGCTCTCCCAGGCAGCGCTGTGGCACCGGTCCATGCGTGCGGCGGCTTTCTCAGCGCGGTAGGGGAACAGCTCGCAGCCCCAGGTCTCGCAGTTGAGCAGCCTGCCCAGCAGGTGGGCGATCTCGCCCTCGCCGGCGCACGGATCGAGCATCCGCCCACGGGTGCCCGCCGGAAGCGGGATGAACCAGGAAGCTGTAGCTTCCGCCATGTGCGGCGGGTATGGGTAATACCCGCCTTTTTCGATGCCTGCAAGTCTCATGTGTGTATCCTCCGTGTGAATAACCCCGGAGGACACATTGCCCCGAAGGGAGCGAGGTCCCCGCAGGGGTGAATATTTTTCGTTGAAATCAAGGGACTACCTCAGAATGGTTGTATGTATTCGAATTACCTCCTTCCAACATAATCTGGGATTTCAAGAACCAGCCAACGTTATCAACTGAGTTGATCACTCAATCAGTCCAAAAAGCGGAAAATGATTTCTATTTACCCTTGACCTTCTAGTAACTAGAAGGTGTAGAATGGCAATAAGCTGAGGTGTGCAATGAGAATTAATGAACTCGCAGAAACAACAGGGCTGTCTGGTAAAACCATCCGCTATTACGAATCGATCGGTGTTCTCCCGCAACCGAAACGGACAGCGAACGGATACCGGGTATATGACGACTCGGATGTGGACAGGCTCAAGTTTGTGATTGGGCTGCGTCGGCTGGATTTTTCTCTGGATGACATCACAGAGATCCTGGCAATGAGAGACCGCCGTGAAGCCCCCTGCCGGGTGGTGCTGGATCTGTTGATTGAAAAAGCGGATCAGGTATCCCAGCGAATTAAAGAGTTGCAGCTTTTGGAGGATGAACTTCACAGGCTGCATGAAGTTGGGTTGACATACCCGATCGATGACGTGGATGGAAAAGCTTGTGTTTGCCATCTGGTGTCAGAGCGCGGGAAATCAAGTTGAAAATTTTATTCGTAATTTGGAGGTAGATGTGTCGAAACAAATAGATCTTGAAATCAAGGGCATGACCTGTAACAACTGCGCAACACATGTGCAGCATGCTTTATTAGAAGTCCCCGGCGTTCTAGAGGTCAACCTGCCTGGTTGGCAGGCTGGGCGAGCCAGGGTTATCGTCGAAGAGCCCGTGGAGAGCAGCGCGCTGATCCAAGCCATACAACAGGCTGGCTATCAGGCTTCCGAACAGGTCGATAGCGCTATGCTGGACCAGAACCTTGACATACGTAATCAGTTGGAGCCAGTTGGCAACCAGCAATTTGACCTGATGGTCATCGGCGGCGGTTCGGCAGGGTTTGCAGCTGCGATCAAGGCAGTTGAGCACGGCGCGCGGGTAGCACTGGTCGAAGCCAATACCATCGGTGGGACCTGCGTCAATGTTGGGTGCGTACCATCCAAAACACTGATCCGCGCGATGGAAAGCTATCATCAGGCAGCCGCTCATCGTTTCCACGGTGTTGAAACCAGCGCAGGACGGCTACAGTGGCCGCTGGTGATCGCTCACAAAGACGCGCTGGTGAATGAAATGCGCCAGGCAAAGTATCTCGATGTGCTGAAGGGTTACCCTGAAATCACCTATATTCAAGGACATGCCCGTTTGACAGGCAGCAACCAGGTTGAGATCGATGGGAAACCATATAAATCGAGCAAGATTGTGATCGCGACCGGCGCAAAGCCCTGGGCGCCGCCCATCCCCGGCTTGAATGAAGCCGGCTATTTGACCAGCACGACGGCTATGGAGCTAAAAGAACTTCCCCGCTCGATGATTGTGCTGGGCGCAAATGCAGTCGGGTTAGAGCTTGCGCAAGTGTTTGCTCGCGCTGGTGTGCTGGTAAGCGTTGTGGAATTGCTGCCCCGCATTGCACCTTTCGAAGACGAAGAGATCAGCGCCGCCCTGCGGTCTTATCTTGAGGAAGAAGGACTGCAATTTGCCACCGGCGTAAAAATCGAGCAGGTGGAAAGGACGGACGGACGATATATATTGAATGGAACGCAGGACAGAGATCCGATCTCTCTGGATGCTGAGCAGCTATTGGTGGCGACCGGACGCCGACCAAACACTGCCGGTTTGGGACTGGAGCAGGTTGGTGTGCAGCTGGGCCAGCGCGGTGAAGTGATTGTCGATAAGCATCTACAAACCAGCATTTCTCACGTTTACGCTGCTGGAGATGTGACCGGGCAGGATATGTTTGTATATGTGGCTGCATATTCCGGCGGCCTGGCTGCTGAGAACGCGCTAAACGGATCTACAAAAGTTTATGATGCCAGCTATATTCCCCGCGTTACGTTCACCGACCCGCAAATTGCCAGTGCAGGCTTAACCGAGATGCAAGCTCGCCAGCAGGGAATCGATGTCAAAGTTAGCACATTACCCATGAATTACGTGCCGCGTGCCCTGGCAGCTCGCGATACTCGAGGTCTGATTAAACTGGTGGCAGATGCTGCTTCCGATAAGTTGCTTGGCGCACATATCCTGGCGCCAGAAGCCGGGGAGATGATACAGAGCGCTGTGTTAGCAATCCGTTTTGGAATCACAGTCAATCAACTTCGCAATACGATGTTCCCCTATCTGACAAGTGTCGAGGGGATCAAGCTAGCAGCACTGGCCTTTGAAAAAGATGTAGCAATGTTAAGCTGCTGTGCGGGATAGAGGTTGGTTGATCGAGGAGATAAATCCCTCGATCAACCAATGAACCTACCGAATACTAATTTCGCCCTGCTCAACTAACGCTGTAATCACCTCCTTCCAGCCAGATTCGGATATATGAACCCAATGCCCCGATGAGCAATCACCAGAAGTTGCCAACTCACCGATCAGCTCTTTCTTCGCTCCCGCTTTCCAAAGTGTCACAGACCAACGATCCAGGATTGGAATAGGTAAAGTTTCTGACAATCGAGAAGCGAGCATGCGTCCAAGTTTGATCTCAGAAGTTGTTCCATCAAGCAGTTCACCTTCGAAAACGAGAAGGTAAACAACCTCCTCTCCCGGCTGCCATTTTCCAGGCAAGGCGAGATCAGAGATAAGGGTCGCATGGTACGCACCATAATCCAGCAGGTGCTGCCAGGTCTGGGAATAGTGGGTTGCCAACGGGTAAACCGGTCTGCCTTGCAGGAAGAGCTTCTTGCGCTGGCGAGCCTGGATGGTCGCCCGGATCGATTCCAGCACCGTCTTGTGGCCTACTATGCCCAGGTAGACCAGGTTGCCGGCATCATCGTGAGCATAGCCGGTCACGTAGGCAGAGCCGTGTTCGTTGCGAATCTGCGGAACGCCCTCCGGCCACAGCCGGTCGACCTCGCTGCTGACCCACTCCAGCCGCCAGGCCACAAAAGGCTGACAGCTTTGCGCCAGGGCTGCGTTGATCTGCTGAAGCAGGTTGTATGGGCTCTCGCCTACCGGAACGTCGCGCAGGACGATTTCTCGATCCTTTGTCTTGACGGTCGCCATGCGTCGCGCCCGGTCGATCACAGCGGTCACTGGCTGGATGGGTGTTTGCAGGTCGTAGTTTTCCCAACCAGGGGGAACCTGCCCATTGTGCGGGGTGAAGAGATAGGCGCTCAGCTCGTACTCGTACTTGAAGCGCCCCCACTCACATTCGTAGTCGTAGGGGTAGCTGCCACGCCGCAGACCGGGGACATCGTGGATGTACGGGAGGGGTAAACCTTGACCTGTATCTGGCTTTGAACCAGAAAACAGGATGTGTCCCTGCTTTTGCTGGTTGGCTGCCTTGAGAGCGCGTTCCCGGAAATAGGTGTTCTCAAATGGTGCAGGCAAGCCTGAGTTTATCTTTCCATTCATGGCTGCCTCCCTAAAAATCCTCAGGGAAACCAATCGTGATGACCGGCTCGCCCTGATCTCCAGGACCAACTACCATCCACAACGAGAGCGTGCGGCGGTGGGTACGTTGCGGAGGATCCTCGTCAGCTTCGAACAAACTAATATCAAAGCTGCATCGATTAGCCATACCTACACGACGGGCGGCGAAGGATGCCAGAAAGACTACATCCCACAACCGGCCTTCGTAGCTCTGACCCAACGCTTTCTCTCGCTCATTCGGGGTGATGCGGGCGTGCAAGTCAGCGGTGATGGCGGTGGGGTAACGAAAACCTGCTTCCATAGCTATCTGCGTGGCATCCACAAGAACGCCATCTTCTAGCGCCTGAGAGCGGGTGTACGAGTAGATCACTTCGTCTTCTTGGATGGAATATCTGGCTGATCGCAGGCGATAACTGGGTTTCGTCTCAGAAACGCGACCATCAAACCCGAGACCGCGCTCTTTGAGTGAAACGAAGCGACCACGACCGATGACCAGGTGATCCAGCGTGTCGATATCCAAAAGCTTGCCCGCCTGGACGACAGCGCGAGTTACTGCAACGTCGTCCGGGCTGGGCGTCGGGTCTCCCGAGGGGTGATTATGCACCAGGATGATCGCCGCAGCCATGCGTTGAATGGCAGGCTTGAACAGCTCTGCCACCCGCACCTGGGCGGAGTTCAGGCTGCCGCGGTAGATCTCCACGATGTCGATCACCCGGTTGCGCGTGTCCAGCAGGATCACCCGCAGGTGCTCCTGTTCCAGGGCGCTCATCTCGTGCTGCAACATCGCAGCCGCGTCCGCCGGGCTGTGGATCGTCGGTCGATCTTCCTCGGTGTTAAGCGTCAGGCGCAGCCCGAGCTCCACCGCGGCTTTGATACGGGCGGCGTTTTGCTGCCCGATGCCGGGGATATCGGCGATCTCGTGCGCCGGAGCACGTCTCAGATAAGACAGCCGGCCGTTGAAGTGCGCCAGCAGGGCATCGGCAGTCTCGATAGGCTGCGGTCCACCGAGAATGGCAGCGAGGAGCTCAACGATCGTGCAGGCATCAGTGCGGGCGCTGACCCGTTCGACTGGACGCTCCCGTAAGGGGAGCAGTTTGTGCTTGGGGGTGTATTTCGTGTTGCCGGGCTTATCCGGCAGTAACAGCAACTGGCACATGTTTTCCTCCGTGTAATGAAATCGCCCGCCCTGAAGAGCTCCAGAGCGGGCGGCGTGTGAATTGGTTGAGACGGTATTACCGCCAGGTTTGTTCGATGACAGGCAGCCGGGCGGGCAGGAACGGTTCGTTCATGCGCACCAAACCACGCAGCTGGTTGATGGCTGTCTGCGGTGAGATGCGCCCGGCGACCAGCAGGTAGACGATCTTGGAGATCGGCTCCTGGTTCTGCTGATCCGGCGGCACTGCCTTTGCCAGGTTCGCCAATCCTTCACGAACACTCGCCAGGTTCTCGTCAATCGAGCGGTCCAGCGGGCGCAGCGGGGTAATGGCATCGCCCAGGCGCACACAGCGCGGGTTGTGCCCGCAGGTCAGGCGCATGTAGTAGACGTGATTGGCGTAAGCCTCCAGCGGGGAGTGGTCGATAATCAGGAACATACCTCCCTGGTCTGGCGACCCACACTCCCAGCAGCGGAATGGCTCGCCGATCTGCACCGGCGCGGGCTCGAATTCCATATGGGTCAACGTGTGAACTTGCATCATTTCCTCCGTTAAATAAATCAGCGGCCAGCTGCACTTTCGTGTTCGCTGACCGCTGTTTGATTGCGGCGAAGCGCCTCTTTTATGCGTTCGGCTTTGGCTTCCAGGAAGTGTCGAAGACCTCCTGCTGTACAGCGCCAGCCGAGCTCTTTGGTGTACTTGCCGTCCCACTTGCGATCGCGGATGGTTTCCGCGCCGCAGACTGGGCAGGGCGGCATGGGATCGGGGGCGCGCTGCCCGCCGTTGCGCAGGTACTCCGCCACGGCTTCGATGGCTGGGCAGGATTCCTTCAACGAACAAGAGCAGCTTCGCCGCTTGTTCACCGTATGAAAACGGGGTTGGGTCGAAGGACCGAAATCAACCAGGTAGGTGTATCCGATCACACGGATGCGGGTGGGCCTGCCTGCCAGATCGATCTTCAGCTTCTGGGTAAGGGTATCTTGCATGCTGTGTACCTCCAGGACGTGTGGGAATTGAAATGCCAACGGTGAGAAACGATTAGAAGGGGATATCCATCTCCTCCAGTGACTCGTCATCCAGCTCCGAGAGATCCTTCCGGGGATTACAGAACTTGCACGGCTCTTCATCGTACGAACAGCCGTCCCAGGGATAGACCCGGACAACCACGTACCCTTCACCATTACAGTTCGGGCAAGGCTGATCTTCAAGTGCTGAGTCGTCGCTGGAGACGGATTTCCACCAGCCGGTCTCGTAGGGGTTGAACAGGTCGGAGCCGGGACCATCATCAGAAATGTACTCTTCTGTCATGGCTGCACCTCCACACCCCGCTTGCGCAGCCAGTCGGCGATGGTATCCGAGTCGATCTCGAAACCCCCGCCGAACTCCCACGAGGCGACGAACTCACGCTTGAAATCCTGGTGGTGAGGGTAGGCATTAAACCGCCCGTGGTAGATCTGCTCCGCAGTTGGTTGCTCGCCCAGCACGTCACATAGAATGCTCAATGCCAGGTCTGCTGGTCCGGAGCCGCCGTAACCCCAACCAAAACCGGTTGGGCTGTGCAGCACCACGTGTTGCAAGGGTCGCGACTTGCCGGAGGGCAGGATGACTTTCACCTTACCGTCCGCTTCGCCGCGGTATATCTTCTTGATCATGTCTACCTCCGTGTGGGGGATACCAGTGAGATTGCCCCAGGCGAGCCCAGGGCAATCTCGTGTGGATCAGAATGGAATGTCATCGTGCTGGGGTACAGCCGAGCCATTCCCAGCAGGTTCGGGTTCGTTTTCGCCTTCACGCCCCGACAGGAAGCGCACCGTGCTGGCGCTAACTTCGAAAGACGAGGCGGGCGAGCCATCCTGGCGAGTGTACAGGCGAGGACCGCCCGTTTCCGGGTCGCACACCAGCCGGCCTTCCACTAGCACCAGGCTGCCTTTGTGCAGGTACTGGTTGCAGTTCTCGGCGGTCTTGCCCCAGGCCGAGACCCGGAACCAGGTGGTTTCCTTCACCACCTGACCGCTCGAGTCGGTGTACTGGCGATTGGCAGCCAGGTTGAAGTTGGTCACAGCCTGCCCGGCAGGGGTGTAGCGCATCTCCGGGTCGCGACCGAGATGACCGGCGATGATGATCGTTTGGAATGACATGGGATTGTCCTCCGTTTCTCAAATATGGGATTACTTCTTGCCGTTGTGGCTGGCGACCCAGGCGCGCAGCACTTCGCGCGAGGCGGGAGCCAGCTCCTGATGGGCGGACTTGAAGGCATTGAAGGCTTCCAGTTCCGCAGCGTTGCCTGTGTCCACTGCTACGCCATCCCGGTATTGCAGCGTCTCGGCCTGGGGTGCGGGAGGGTTGGGCGGCGCAGGCGGGTCAGGCAATGCTGATCGCCCGTTGGGTCCGTGACCATTCGAAACGCCGTTCTCCAGCCCGGCAGTCTTAGCGACTTCCTTGTCGTACAAGGAATTTCCGAATTGTTCTCCGAGCTGGCGGAAGCAGCGCTTCAGACAGTCGGTGACCGCGCCGGCGATGGCCATATCCAGGGCTTCGGGCGTGTCGCCAGTGAAGATGCAGCGCCCGGCATCGGCATGGCTGTAGGCTTTACCATCCAGCTCGACCGTGATCCGGCCGGTGATGTAAGCGATGCCGGCGATCTCCGTGGTTGGTTTGCCATCTTCACCCAGAACCGGCACCTTCTTCCTGGCACGCTGATCGTAAAAGGTGATCACCTTGTCCCAGCGCATGATGTGCGGCTCACTGAGCAGGTCGAACGACCAGCGGAACAGGAACAAGTCGTTGGCGGCTTCGATCACGTCGTAACCTTCCAGGTAGGGGACTGTCCCTTGCCCGGGAGCCTGGCGGCGCTTGACGCGATTCATATCCAGCGGCTGTCTAAGTCGCCACAGGATCTTCTCACTGGATGGATCGAGCGTGGGTGGATCGTGTGTTGGTTTGGATTGGGTCATTTGTTCCTCCGTATAAGTGGCTGAAAACTGTGGATACGTGTACTGGCTCACCAGCCCGGGCTCGGCAATCTTCTCTGTCTCGGTGAGACGAACCGCTTCGATGTGCTTGCAGCGCAAGCCAAAACGCTGGCAGCGGCCGCTGAAATCCGGGCAGGTGCAGGTCCAGGCATCGCCCTCCAGCGAGACGGTGTAATGGCTGCTCTTGCTGGTGACCATCCAGGTGCAGTCGGTCAAGACCATCACCTGCATGTCACCACTCAGCAAGGCAGCCTGCGCCCGGGCCATGCGTTCGTGTTGGAGTTGGTTCTCCAGAATGGGGGGTACGGTAATCATCGTGTGTGCATTTCGCTCCTTTCGTGTCAGAAGAAAAACGTTTGGGGATTGGTTTCCGACGTTACTGCGCCAGAATTGATGGCGCACCAACTAACGCTTTACTGTCCTTTGTTTCCCTTCCAAAACTTCAGGGCACGTCAGGGCAGCAAACCTTGACTGCCAAGCGATGGCTTAGCCGGCAAAGTTCGCTATCTGAAGCTACCAACAATCACGAAGTATGGAAACCGGGTTAGAATTGCAATCAAAGAGAGGTGTTAAATCGAGATGCTGATCTATGACGATAGAGCATTTGGCGCTCAAGAATGCAAGTTGGACTTACGGAGGCTATTCCCCACTGTTGATGAACGCCGCGATTTTCACAACCGATTTGAAAACTTTCTAAAGAGTGACCCTTCAAACCGAATAGTTTTCGCGTTGAAGGGTGAACTATTAGCATACAGCTCAGAGGTGTTTGTCAGTGACAGGATTGACAATCGCCCACCCTTATTGTTGTTACTCGGCAATCCTGCCAGTCATTCGGTTGCTGAAGGTGTGTGCTTTGCTTATGAAAAGGAGGGCCAGGAACATCGATTCTGGAGACTACTCTATGAAACGGGTGTACTCACATTCCTGGACCTGCCTCCGATATCCTCTGATCTAAAGGAAAACATTGAGACCAGGCGAAATTCTCTCCTGGAGCTTAATTACCGCTCACCGTTTCGAATAGGCATCGCGGTTTTCTACTCATTGCCGAGCCCAGCAAGTGATAAAGTTTGGCAAGGCGTAAGCGGAATAAAGAAGTTGTTGGGGGCGAATGCCTTTCAAAAGATTTTCCTTCAAGAAGAGGCAAGAATCTCTCCGGTGGCCTCAAGGTTTATTGGTTCAAGGGGTGGAATCATTACATTCCAAAAAGACGCTTACGAGAGCGTGCGGTCGCAGGATACACCAGCCTATGATCAGCAATTGGCAAGGCAAGGCAAATTGGTATTAAATTATCGAAAAGGTCAGCATATCTTGTTAGCTGGTGCGCCCCCGACTCGGGAGGCATATTGGTTCAGTAGCAAGAAAACCATGCAAAAATACAAGATTTTGCTCACCAAGCATTGTATTCCAAATGATTGAGGCTGCCCGGCCAGCATGAAACCAACCGGGCAGCCGTTGAAATCGGTATTTGGCATCTTATGAGCCTGGCCTTTGCGGACGACTTTCAGCGCTTCTCACGACCCGCCCCCGGAGTAAGGGGCAGCGGCCACCGCCTGCCAGGGCAGAACGTCACGCAAAGAGGCTGTTTGTAAAGGTGCAACCTGCTCGTTAAAGCAGCAAGGCCGGCGCGCGTCCCTCCTGGGGGATAGCACACCGGCCTACGTATAAGTCACTGAACTATTCGGTTGGTCTCCGATATCCCCCTGTGAGAATAATCGGATGATTGCGAATTGCCGCCTGATTACACAGCAGCTATCCAGTAAAACTGATCACCTTTTCGATCCATTGCGCTGGCTCATGATACGCCGGGCGATCACTTCCGTGGTGCCGCGCGGGGCGCGCAAGTTGTTCGGATCCAGGCTTTCAGGGACCGGCAGCTCCGCCCCGCGGGCGTCCTTCAGGAAGTCAGCCAGGCTCTCTTCGTAGTCCCTGCTTTGCAGGAAACCGTGCACCCGCACATGATAGCCCTTCTCGACCACCACCGGCGCACCCAGGTTGCCCTTGAGGACACGGATGGTGACGAAATCAGCGGCGTCCTGGACCTCGTTGAGCGATTTGGATGGCAGATCCGGGTCACGGTAGCAGGCGATACGGAAGAGCAGGTCTTCGGCGTATTTCCAGGTCTTGACGACAATTCCTTCGAGAACGACTTCGTTGATCATGGTAGCCTCCTGAAAAGTGGTTAAACAAAAAGGCTGGAACGCATCTCCAGCAGGAGCGTCCCGGCCAACGTGTGAGCAACTGATTATTTGATTGGTGAGATTATAGCATTAGTTTATGTATTTTGTCAATAGTATTTACTAAAGTTTCATTATGCGATATTCTCTTGATTACCTATCTGGTAAACGCTCTTATTTCAGCAAATCCGTTTTCAGTAACAATTACCTCTGGCACCACACTCGGAAACAGCCGCTCCAAATTCGCTGACACCAGCACCAGCACGGCATCTTCACCCGCATCCACCGTAATCCCGGTCACCACGTACTCACATTGATGCCCAATCTTAACAGAAATTTGACTTCTGGCTTGTTATGATAACTGTACGGTCATATGAATGGCTGTGGCAGACATGCACAACTGGGCGCGCAATTGTTGCTATAATCCGTCTATATGAAACTCCTTATCATCGAAGATGAAGCTGACTTCGCGAATGCTCTGGCGCGTGGTCTGAGAAAGCAAGGCTATGCGGTCGATATTACTACGGATGGCGAGCAGGGACTGGAGCTGGCAGAGGTCAATGAATATGACCTGTTGATCCTGGATCTCAATCTGCCTGGCATGGATGGACTCGATATCTGCCGCCAATTGCGCTCCAAACAGCCACATCTACTTATATTGATGCTGACGGCTCGCAGCCGGCTTGAAGATAAAGTGGCCGGTTTAGACCTGGGCGCGGATGATTATTTAGTCAAGCCTTTCCATTTTGAAGAATTGAGCGCCCGTATCAGAGCCTTGCTGAGACGTGACCTGCGGGTGCGCGAACCTGTTTTATGCGCTGGTGATTTAAAACTCGACCCTGCCAGTCGTATAGCCTGGCAGGGAAAACGGCGGCTAGAACTAACAACGAAGGAATTGGCTATTCTGGAATATTTGATGCGCCATCCCGGTGAGGTCATCAGCCAGGAGGAATTGATCGAGCACGTATGGGGGGAGGACGTAAACCTGTTCACCAGCAGTGTACGGACTCACATCCATTCGCTGCGCCGTAAACTTGGAGATACGGCCGAAAAGCCACGCTTCATCGAGACAGTTACCGCCCAGGGTTATTGTCTACTTGTACCAGAAGAGGATCTGTCATGAGGATGTTTTTAGGAAAAACACGGCATTCCCTTGCCATGTCCCTCACCCTGCACCGGCGATTGACGCTCTGGACAGCCGGGTTATTGCTCGTGATGGGCCTGGGATTAGTCGTGCTCATCAACAGCCTGACAGCAACCCAAATACCCCAAGCGGTTAGCATTGAACTCTTGTCGCCAACACAACAGCCTATAGATCTGTCTTCTCCAGTTACTGGGACGAGCATTGCACCAGATCAATTATCGCCGACATTGAATGAACCCTCGTCAGTAGCCCCAGTTGCTGAACAGGTTCAAAAGATTGCTATCCGTGAAGTCCGTATGATTTCGCTAACAGGGATCGGGGTTTTCACCTTGTTGGGCGCTATCGGCGCTCATTGGATCAGCCGACACGCATTACAACCGGTCCATCGCCTCAGCAACATGGTGCGAAAAATCCAACCAGAAACACTTCATCAACGCCTTTCAGTCGATGGGCCACAAGATGAAGTGAAGGAATTGGCTGACGCTTTCGATGACATGCTGGTCCGCCTGGAACGGGCTTTCGAGCAGCAAAGCCAGTTTGTGGGCAATGCAGCCCATGAATTACGCACTCCACTGGCAACTCTGCGCACGAACCTGGAAGTGCTCCAAAAGGATTCCGAGGCTTCTCTGGCCGACTACCGGCAGGCTGCTGCTGTCCTGGATCGGGCCTTAACAAGATTGGAGAATTTGGTGGAGGACTTGCTCCTCCTGACCAGTGGAGAAAAAGAAATGCGGCTAGAACCCGTCGATCTGGGTGTCTTGATCACCGAGGTCTTGGAAGAAAACCGCCTTCTGGCGCAAAGCGGCGAGGTGACTTTACACCTGGAGTCAGTTCATGAAGAGACGATTCCGGCCAATGGACCTCTACTGGTTAGAGCAATAAGCAATCTGATAGAGAATGGAATCCGCTATAATCATCCTGGTGGTTCTGTCAAGATTGCCGTCCAACGACAGGAAGGATGGATCCTGATCAGAATTTCAGATACAGGAATCGGAATTCCTTCAGAAGAACTGCCCCATATTTTCGAGCGATTCTACCGGGTGGACAAATCACGTGACCAGCACAAGGGGGGAGCCGGGCTGGGCTTATCCATCGCAGCTCATATCGTGCAATTACATCGCGGTCGTATTGATGCGACCAGCATACCGGGCATGGGCAGCTCCTTTACGATATGGCTGCCCGCAGAAAAAACCGATTCCTCCCCAATCCATAGACTTAACAAAGACTTGACACCTAATTTGCTATCCTGAAATCGGTGGAGCAGCTAAATCAAATCCATTTCAGGAGGTGCAATATGCTGCGAAAAGTATTAGCAATGGGGATTATTGTCCTGGCAGGCGCTATGATGGCGTTTGCGATCCATAAGGTATCTGCTGGCAACCTGGAGGAGGAGACTGTGGACTGTCCCCCAGGTTATGCTCAGGTTGTCAACCTCGAGCCAATCCAGGCAGGAGAGTCTAACTCAACAACGAGTAACTTGAGCTGCGAGCCAATCGTTCAAGCGCAGGTAGAATTCCTCGAGCCCATCCGACCAGGAGATGAAGGCTGGGAAATAAAGCCTTACGAGCCAACCGAAAAGAGCGAAGTGGTCTTTGGCCCGTCCCAGGAATCAGTGTACCGCTGTGTAGGCTTTCTTGAGCCCATCCAACCTGGCGAGCAGGAATCAAAGAGTTCAGAATTGGTCTGCTCCAGCGGCTTAATCGATTCGATCAATGGCATCTCGCTTGACTCGAGCTACCTGATTGCCAAATTCTACGATAACACAAACTATGGGTCTCTCCTGGTAGAATATTACGGTCCTTCCGGTTGTTCATCATCGATCAGTTATGGGAAGACCACGCTCCCCAGCAATCTGGATAACAGGTTTGCTTCGGGTAGTTCGTACTCTGGGTGCAACGTGATCGAGGTTTTCGACTTCACCAATTACACCGGACCGACATATTCTTGTGGACCGAATTGCTCCAGTTTCTATGCTTTGAACGATCACGTGAGCTCGTGGCGAACGGGTGATTGATTGAATTGTGTAGCTGCTCCACCAACAGCAAGTTTCGCCAGAAGCGACCCAGGTGTTCTTTTCCCTTTTCTAACCCCAGCCAAGTTTTGTGCCCCTATAAGTGGTTCTCTTGTCCAAGGATTATAAACAGAGAACAATAAGGATTTCAACGCGTAAATGCACGAATTTCGGCGAATCCTCTTTCTGTGACGATCACCTCCGGCACCACACTCGGAAACAGCCGCTCCAAATTCGCTGACACCTGCACGAGCACTGTATTATTACCGGCATCCACCGAAATTCCGGTCACCACCGCATTAACCCCATATTGCGCCAGGTAGCTGTTGTTCATGCTGGCATAAGCCTGGGCGTTAGCCCAGGTGCGGCTGGTGGGTTGTAGATCCCCGGTTTCCTCGAACACCCTCTGGCTGATCTCGGCAGCAGCCGCCAGGGCGGCGGCATCGGCTGCCTTGGCTATCTCCGCCCTGGCGTAGTAGTAACGGCCCAGCTCGATACCTAAAGCCATGATCGGGATCAAGATGAACCCGAAGAAAACCGTCCAAAAGGTCAAGGAGTAAGCGCGCTTATCTTGCAATAGATTGAACTTCATCACCATCCCTCCTGCCTGAATGTCGCCTCCGCCGAAACCGGAAAGTTGCCTGGCAAGCCAGAAACCAGGTTGCCCAGGAAGCTGGGGATCGTCCCAGATACACGCACACTCAGGATGCTGCCGGCCACGCCGCCTGGAGAAAGGATAGCGACGCTGGGTTCTTTGACGATCGGGTCGCTGTCGATGGCGCTGCTGGCCGCGCTGGCGGCATAGCAAGCGCCGCACTGTTGCGCCACACTGCCCATGCGCGCTCCATGCCGGGCGGCTGCCTGCACAGCTTGCTGGCCGTACACGACCATGCCCAGATTGACCGTCGCCAGCATGACCAGGATGGCGATCGGAAAGGTGATGGCAGCCTCCAATGTCTCAATCGCACGTTTAGAGAATAGAAATCGCATTTTCGACCTCCTGAAAATCAATAAGGCGCTGGCAAGGGCAGAGGCATAACCCCACCCTTGCCAGCAGGTTGTTCATATCCGTCCGGCGATATCCTGTACTACCTGGGCAATGCGGGCGCCCAGCAGCTGGTAAGCTCCATAAGCAACCAGCACGACCACGGCGATAATCACGGCCACTTCTGAAGTTTCAATGGCTGTACGATCCTGTAAGAAACGCATGGCTTGTTCACCTCCTTTCTTTGAGTTTGGTTAACCGGAATAGCTGATCATCCACAGCCAGGCGACCGTCCCCACAGCAATCGCGACCGTATAGGGAATGGTTTTCCGCCTCGCAACCAACCCGACCAGTCCCTGGACGCCGCCCACCAGAACAATTGGGATGAACAGCAACCCGTCCGCGAAGAACAGCACCAGGGAAATAATGATCTTGGCGTCTGCACCGCCGGATGCACCGATCTCCCACAGCGCCCAAACGGCGAAAACAACCAGCATGGCATACACGATGCTCGGCGACGCTGCAATGGATAGACCCAGGACTGTGGCAGCACAGGCGACCGGTATGCGCCATTTTGCCTGGGGAAGATCGGATAGTAAAACTAGAAGCGCCACAAGAGCCACAAGCTGCCAGCCACCTTGGATTAACTGCCATATGGCAGCCAGGATTAGCGGCAAGACGGTCAGGGAGGCCGGTACCTGCCGTGAGCGCAAGTCGAATATGACACATATCACCAGCCAGGTTAGCAGAAGCACCCAGACGGTTATCTGGGCTGGTAAAGACGATGGCAACACATCTCCTCCAGATCTGATTCTGATAATTTTGATGAAAGTGAATAAGTCGTTGTATTGGTGTCTATGATGGGCATTGATGGTGTGGGGATAAGAAGAGGAATAGGGCTTAAATTGCCTTGAGAAAACCGAACCTGAGCTGGGAAACCCTGATCCCCGTTTTGCGCTCGCTCTTGAGATACAGATAAACCAACAATAGGATGTAAATCCCTGAGATTTACAGAGACATGAGTAACTGTTTGAATCTGGAGCCACCAGGGACTCTGGACACCAATTCTGTTCAAGATAGGGGATAAGACAAACAACAGAAGGAATAATGCCAGGAGCCGCCTCAGCCAACTGCTGGTGAGGGTGAAATAGAGCAACAAGCCGGCAGCGATCATTCCCAACCCGAGCCAGAAGAGCGTAATGTGACTTGGCCAGGCAGTAAAATGCAAAGAGATGCCGTTATAAGATAGGACGATGATTGCCGCAACGAAAGCTGCTTTGACAATGCGGAGATAAAGCCACACATGCTCCTTCGTCAACATAAACCGGCTGGCGCGATCCCACCTTCGACCCGCGCGCTGGTGCAGCCGGTCAGCTACCTGTGCCAGTGCAGTCCCCGATTGGTGGTTTAGGTGCTTCAAAGTGAGCACAAATTCATCCAGGTGGGGATTGATCCCGCGCAATATTGCCAGGCATTCCCGGGCAGCAAGCCCGCTGCGCCGCCTGTGCAAAGCTTCCCGCAGCGCTTGTTGTACTTCTCCCTCCGGCAAATCCTGAACGGCCTTCGATAACACCTCGAACAGATCACTACCTGTTTCGGTATAAACGCAGACGCGGTCCATCAAGACTGTAACCGCCAGCAAATTCATTGTGTTTTTCGACGGCCGGAATTCCTCGCTCAAAACCACAGCAGCCACCGATACCAGGATAAGCCACTCCCTGGATATCCAGTGCTCTACCCAATTTGCAAATAAAATACCGATGGCTGCACCAAGGATCTTTAGCAATATTCCCAACCGATCGGTGGTTTCGCGCAGCGCACTCAACGACAGGACTCTACCGGCCGCCTTACGATGGAATAACCAGGCGCGTATTTGCGCCACGAGCGCCCATGACTGGTGGAAAATCCACGCCGCCATGTATGCTGCGGCGGTGAAGTAGCTGATCAGGGGTAGCAGTCGCAGCTCCATTACCACACTCCCGGGATCAGCCTGTATCGCACCCGGCTGGCGTAGGTACTATATGTATCGATGATACGCTCTTCCCGAAGTGTGCGGGCAATCTGGATAATCACCAGCGCAACCAGCAATGCGCCAGCAAGCAACGGATCAGGCGAAGTGACGACCAGGGCAGCCCGTAAGATCAGCTCTCCCAGGTACATCGGATGGCGGATATAACGATAAGGTCCCTGAGTGACCAGACCGCGGTCGGCGGGTGCAATGCCAAAGCTGCGCCCCAAGACAAGCAAAGACCAGAGCACCAACCCATACCCAAGCAGACCGATGATTAAGACCGGCACAGGCATCTCGTCCGGATAGGGAGCAGCCAATGGCAGAAAAGCAGCCAGTATCCCCAACCACAAGCCACGCCGATCGTAACTCTTAGCCGGCTTACGATGGGCGTAGAGCGCAGCCAGGATGGCGTTATGCACAGCAGCCAACCAGGCAAGGACGGTCGGCTGTTCCCAGGCAACCAGCGCCGAAACAACCGCCGCGAAGGTGAAGAAAGCCAGTCCCAGGCGGTCCTTCATTTGCTCAATCCTCGTCATGATCTCGCTGGTTTGATGAACTGGATGAGCCACCGAGGTGCAGAATGGCTAGAATCCACCCAAAGGTAAGACCCAAGGCAAAGGTGGAACCTGCAATCGCTACCGCACGCGCTGCGAAATATTCTGTAAACGTCATTGGCAAACCCTCACAATCCTTTACAATGTAGCCAATATCGGCCAGCCGATCAAAGCCAGGATGACGGCGATAAAGGGTAGAAAGTAGAAAATCACCATGGGAATGACCAACTCCGCGCCTACTCGCTCGGCGCGCTGTTCTGCCCCGGCGATGTACTCTGAGGCGATGCGATTAGCCATCTGCGCCATCAGCTCCTGCTGGGCGGTGCCCAGGCGGACGAATTCCAACTGCACCGCCAGCCCGATCAGATCCGGCATATTTGAAGCCTGGGCTTCCTTCTGTAATTGGGTGAAGATGACGCGTCCCTGGGACATCTGCAACACGTGGCGCATCCACTGCGCTGCCAGGCTGTCCATCTGGGCGGTGCGCCGCAGAGCTTCTTCCAAAGAGACGCCGGCAGCCATCTGAGCTGCCACGAGCTGGATGAATTCCGGCAGCTGCGCCTGGAAGCGCCGGCGCACCCGGCGAGCGACACCTCCCAACAGCACCACGGAAACCTGCCATCCCAATAAGGCGCCGATTACACTCGGAATTAGTTCATCGTAGAGCAGCAGACCAACCACGAGCGCTCCCAAAGCCAGGGCAACCCTCAGCGAAGTAAACTGGACTTCATCCCAGCCTCGCCACTTGCCGGCAAGCTGGGCAAAATACAGGTCTGCTTTCGTACGCCTGAGGATCGAACCGGGAGCCCAGCGCGCTGTGGGACGATCCAGCCAGGCTAGCCACTTCCGCCAACTGGGCATTTCGGGATCTGCTGGCTGATCGCTCTCGCGAAGATAGCGCGCCGCTCTACCCGAGGGAAGGCTGGGTACAAACTCGACCCATAAGACGATCAGCAATGATGCCGTCGCGAGTCCAATTAGATAAATAATCGTCATACGGCCTCCGCTACGATGGAACGAATCAGCAGATAACCCACCACCATCATCCCAATTCCAGCCGAGATCACAGCCTGTACAGGCAGGGAGAGGAGCGATTCCCGGATGAGCGGATCGCGGGTGAGAAACAAGAAGACGATTAGCAAGACGACCGGGATGATGCGAGCTGAGAGAAGCGCATCGCCAGCCTTGGCAACGGCCCGGTTGCGCGCCACCAGGATTTGCTGGATGCGCTGAGAGATCTGCTGCAGGACTTCAGCGTACTTACTCCCACCGGCCTCGCTGTACCCATCGAGCAGGTAGGCGAGGTTGGAGAGCGAGGTAGAAGGCGAACGGGCAGCCAGACCGCGTAAAGCTTGCTGGCGCTCTTTGCTGCGTAACTCCGCTGCGGTCAGCATGAGCTCCGCGGTCAACGGGTTGGGACCTTCTACTTCTAAGGACTCGCCGGTCTTCTGCAGAACCTCAGGAACAGAACTCCCCGCCAGCAGGCCGGCTGTGATCCGTCCCACTGCGACCGGAAGCAAGCGATCAATTTCCCTGCCACGGCTCTTAAGCCGGTCATCCAGCCAGGCGTAAGGTAAATACCCTGCAACGACGCCTATGATCAAGGCAGGCAAACCGGGCAGAAAAGGCCAAGTAATTACTCCAGAAGCGATCGCAATCGTGATGGTGAGCAGCCGGAAGGTGACTGGCTGCATACGCACTCCGGCAGCGAGCAGCTTATACTCCAATGATCCAGGCTTCAACTCACTCAAGGAACGCGCCGTTTCGAGTGAATACAGCTCAGCAATCCGCTGGCTGGACTCACCGCGCCGGACGCGACGCGGCGCAAAGAGAACATAAATCAAAAGACCGACCAGAATACCGACCAGGGTAATCATCGTTAATTCACCTCCTACAGACTGGTTTCCGCCAGGATACGCGGACGCAAATCGCCTACTTTCACCCAACTCGGCTGGCTTTCTGGCAATTGGTCGTCCAGGCGATAGATTGGCTCAAAGCGGATGTCACCGTTCTTGAGTTCCTTGGCGACATTGGCGATCACTGTCACCCGGCGCACCTCTTCCCGGATGCCGATCTGCACCAGCAGGTCAATCGCCTCAGCGATCAACTGCAAGGCATCCGATGGGCTCACACCAGCGTCCGCTCCCAGTACAGTGGTCAGGCGGCGCACGGCTTCACGCGGATTATCGGCGTGGAATGTGCAGGCGCCAGAGTGCCCGGTCATCATCGCCCGGAACAGGCTCAGCCCGGCATGCCCATCCCGCACCTCGCCCAGGATGAGGTAGTCTGGCGACATGCGCAGGGCATCGTCCACACCGTTAGCCAGCGTATAGGGTTCGATCTCGGTGCCGAGTGCAGCCGGGCGGGCTTCGATGGTCTGCACTGTGGGTCGGTCGATCCAGATCTCCTCCGGATCTTCGATCTTGACGATGCGCCAGGCTGAAGGCAGGAAATTGCACAACGCTGAAAGCAGGGTGGTCTTGCCGGTGCGCGTCCCACCGGTGATCAGCATGCGGTAGCCCTGTTCGATGGCCCTTTGCAGCAAATCCATCATTTCTGCGCTCATCATCCCGCGATCCAGAATCCACTCTGGCAGGACTGGCTTTTGCTCGAACAAGCGGATATTGATGCTTGGATTGCGCCCGGGCGGGGCGATGACCGGATGCAGCGCCTTGACTCGCCCGCCGCCGGGATTGTGCGGTGTGGCGGGAAGCTTGGCATTGACCGTGGGATTGGCTTCGTTCAGGCTCTTGTTTTGCGGACCCAGGATACGATCCAGCACCCGGTTGATCTCGCCGGGATCAGGTTTCAGCTCGGGCAGCGTCTCCCAACGGACGGAGTTCTTCTTCATCACCTGCACCAGCCCGCTGGAGTAGATGCAGATTTCCGACAGGTCGGTGCGTGAAGGAGGTAAAAGTAAATCCAAAAACCCCAAACCCATCAAGCGCCGGCCCAATTCAGCCGCCAACGCGCTGTCGGTCTGGTAGCCGGAATAGGTGTTGTTGCGCCGGAAAGACACCCCTACCAGGGCATTGATACGTTCTTGAATACGCTGCCGGTCAGAGTCAGAGGGCGAACGCAAGGTTTCCACCGGGAACTCCCGATTGATCTGGTCGATCACTTCGTTGGCGACCACTTCTCTCAACGCATCGTCGACCGGGCGGCTGGTGCTCTGCCCCAGATCATAGAGACTTGCCAATCCCTTTCCATTACCGTTACCATCGGTGAACATACCAGCCACTCCTCAGTGCGTTACGTGAATCGGAAACGAGGGATGCGCAGCTTGCTTTTATTACCACGCCCATTTCGGTTATCCAGGATCGATGTGACTGCGCCGGGGAAAAGGAACTCTGCCAGGTTGTGGATGCCTTTAGCCAGTTCCTCAACCCGCGTGACAGCCGGCACTTGTTGATCCTGCGCGTGGCTGATCGCCGGGGTGTAGGGAATGACGGCAGCAACCGGCGGCGCCCAACCGTATCCACCCACCAGCTCGTCGTAAAAGCCGCGCACCGAGATCAGCGAATTCTCTGCGACCTGGTTGAGCACCAGGCAGATCGCTTCACGGGGGATGCGGTGTTCCCCGATCAGGCGCTCAAGGAGTAAGATCAGGGTGTGGCGGGCAGCGACCATATCTGCCAGCGTGCAGCGGGTGACGATCACCGCCGTGTTGGCGGCGGCTATCCCCTGCATACTCCAGGGCTGTTCGCCCGCCGGAAGGTCGAGCAGCACGGCGGCATAGTTACGCGTCCAGGATGCCATCACCAGGGAGTAGATGCTGTCAGCTTCAGTCTTGTGCGAGATCGAATACTCGGCTGCCTTCTGGTAATCCACAGAATTCTCCGGAGCCAGAAGCACATCCATGCCCTCGCGGGACTGGATCGACGCCCCAAAGCCATCTCCCGGGCGGGCAAAATACTCCATGGCGCTGGGAACGTAACGAATATTGAAGTGAGGGGCAACAGCTGGCGGCAGATCGAAAGACATCAGCAGCGAGCGCACGTTCATGCGCACGCTCAATTCATAAGCCAGGCTTTCGGCGATGGTGGAGCGCCCAGTGCCGCCGGTGGCTGAGACAAACGCCACAACCCGCGTGCCAATGATTGCACCGGCAGATCGCGAGAGATACGCCTGCTGCATCGGCGAGGTCGCAGCTGCCTTAGCGCGTTCGGTGATGACGGCGGCGTAGCCGGCTTGAGCGATCTCGCCCCAATTCACAGGAGCAATATAAACCCCGCGCACGATGGCGGCGTTCTCGAATTGCGCTCGCAACTCCCGGATGGCGGGCGGCAAGATCAGAATGGCAACGCCGCGCCATACCTGGATTTCCGCCAGCACCTGGATTAACGCATCAGGACCGGGTGAAACTTCTACCTGCACCACAACCAGGTCGGGGCGCATCTGGCTCAGGTTTTGTTCGAAGTTGCTCCATTGTGTGGCATAGGTACTGATCACGAAGCGCGCATCTGAGAGAAAGGGCGGCTGCATCTGATAGAAGACCGTCTCATGCCCTGGTCCAGCCAGCATTACGGTAACCTTTTGATCGGCAATCGGCATTTTGTCCATAGCCTCACCTGCCTCCACGATCTTCATTCATGGCATCGTACAGGTCTGCCAGATTCAGGGTCAGGATATCCGGCGCCTGAAAACCTTCGGCTGACTCCAGGGTCAGGTACAGGCTGCCGTACTTGCTCAAGGCGACGATCAGCGTGGTGGGGTTAACCGGCAATCCCGGCACGAGCTCAATCGGTGCAGCGGGGACATCCAGGACGATCACGTTGCCTTCCTGGGCTGCCGATACGGTTCGGGCGCTGGCAAATAACTGCTCCTGGGTGGAACTGCCGGGCAGCTCTTCGTAGCGGAATGACTGCGGCACCATCAGCACTCTCAAGCCGCTGATGGCGATACGCGCCAGCGGAGCCATCGGCGGGGCGGGAGTCGGAGTGGGTGTGGGGGTTGGGGTGGGTAATCCCGCAACGAGAGATTCTGCAGTTGGCTCCGCCAGAAAAGATGAGTTCACCGGTATCGGGGCAGACGCAACGCTTTGCAGCACATCTGGGGAGAGCATTCCAATCAGGGTGACCGTCTGTCCTTCTCGCAGCAGTCCGGCAATTCCGGTAGCCAGATCCACCTTGACAGCTACAGCTAGGTGATCCGCTTGCAGGTTGGCAGGGATGCCAGCCTGGGCTGTTTCGCCGAGCGCCGAGGCGACGATGTAATCACCAGATGCACGACCCACTGCAAGCACCTTATCCTGCAGGTCTTCGATCCTCTCAAAGGCGTCTCTCGGCTTAGCTTGCGCCGGGATGGTGCGCAGTTCGAGCAAATCTGCTGTCAGGCGGGTACCGGGGGCAATGGCGACTTTAGCCACCACGACGGTTGTCGGTCGGATCACGCCGTTGAGAAGCACGATCACCATCAAGCCAATGACCACAGCTAAAATGATTGCGATCCAGGGGGAACGTCTTTTTTCCATTTGAAAAACCTCCTTGTGGTAATTGTTCTAATAAGGACCAAGCCTCGCCAGGATCTCCTGGTCGGATGGCTCGTTGCCGGGCACCATCAAAGGACTCACCAGCATCGGCTCTAACTCCGCCACATCGTCGCTGTAACCCAGCTTGGCGATTGCCATGTGCTTCGGAATCCGCGCCAGGTAACGCTTGTATTCGGTATTGACCACGCCCTTCTCGCTGCGCCCGATGTGCGCCATGATCAGGTCACGATCATGGGGGAATTTGGTCTGGAAGAAAAAGCCATTGTTGCAAGAGGACAAAATGCCTGCTGGCAGGGCGCTGACCGTCTGGGCAATCAGATGCAGGAAAATCTGGTACTTACGGCCATCCCGCCAGAAGGTTTGGAAGACTTCGCTTACTTGCTCAGCACTGCCAGCGGAGACGTTCTGGTCAGCTGCTGCGCCGCTCACGCCGGTCAGGACCTTATTGGCTTCCTCAAAGAAGATCTGCATGGGCGGGAATTTTGCTCCTGCCAGGCTCTCTCGCCGGCGGACGACGCTGTCGAAATACAATATGCTGGAGAGCAACGCCAACAAGGCGGCTTTAGGATATTCGTCCATCTCTGCGCCGCCTTCGACGATCAACAGCCCCCAGGGATCCTCTGCCGGTCCCAGCAATCCCAAATCTTCTACCGGGACGCTCTCTGATCCAGCCCCGTATTGCCAGGCCATCTGACCTTCGGCGAATTGCTCCACGCGCAGCAGGACACCTTCCAGGCTGGCTCGGCTGGCCTGGTCACCCTTGGGCAGCATGGCATAGAAGTTCTTCAGGCGTTCCACCCACATGCGCACATCGGCTCGCTGGCTGCGCCAGACTGCCAGGCTCTGCAGCTCTCCTGGGTGCAGGTCGGAAATGGGATGCCCGACAGACACTGATCCAGAGACCCGGTTGTGATCTCTCCACTCTTGGATGACGGCAACTTCAACGCTGTCCTGCAAGTGCCCCCAGGTCTGGTGGTTGATCACTTCGGGATCTGTGGTCAGGATACCCAGGTTGGTATAAACCTGGGTAAGGGCACGACGCATGAAACCGAGCTGGCGGGGTCCCATGCGCCCGGCGTTGGCGAAGAGTTCGCTGACCAGCGTCCGGTAGCGACCAGGGAATAAACGACGCGGAACTTTCAATATATTCCAGCGCAGCGGACGCGGCGCGCCAGGATAAAGCTGGCGAATATCTACTCGCCCATCCAAACCGGACCAGTTCAGAGCACGCCGCCATCCCTGACCAAAATCCAGCACCACGCTGCGGAAGCGCCATTGACGCGTGGTTTCGTAAGCCAGCCGTTCGGCGGCAACGCTCTTGCCAAAGCCGGTATCGCCGCAAAAAGCGGTATGGAAATGGCGGTCAAAACTCAGGCGCAGCGGGGTATGGGTCAACTGCCCGGTCTCGCTGCTCCACTGCCAGCCAATGATCACATCGCCCACCATGCCCGGGCGAAAGGCAAAATCAGGGGTGGATTCTTGAACCGTCAGCGCGGTACCCTGCTCGAACATCCCGGGCGCGGTGTAGGCTGCCAGCTGCAGCATGGTCAGCAGGGTGGAGTCCATGTAACCGCTAATGACTTCCGGGATGGTTTCCACACGTGTCGATGGGGTGAAGGCGCGAGCATGCAGACCGATGTAATCGCTCTCTTCAGGGGTTAAATCACGCGTCTGCACACCGGTGATCACATCCTCTGTGCCATGGAAGGCTTCCGGGATCAAACCCATCAAAGCCTGCTTACCCTGCTCGGTGCGCGCCATGGCGTAGACGTCGGTGTAGTAAGCGCCCTCCTTACTGGCAAGGTTGAGCAGGTTTTGCTGTTGGCGCAAAACCTGCGTCACCAGGATAGCCGGATCGAACTGCCACTGGTAACTGTTCGAGGCTGATAGCGAAGGCGCGATGCCTACCACCAACCCGGCCGATACACCTCTACCCAGCGCCTGACCGGCGGTCTTGGATTGCATCTGGCTGTCGGTTGAGCTTTTGGTATCAGCTTGCCCAGTCGTGTCCGCCTGACTGACTGTATCCGACTGGGAACGGGTTTGGCTGCCAAAGACGCCATTCGCCTCGGCATGGGTGGTCGTCAACACTTCACTGACCACGGTACCCTGGCTGACGGTATCTGCCTGGCTTTCTGTCACAGCTTGGCTCTGAGTCTCGGAATGCCCGGTCATATCTGCTTCCGAAGCCATGCTGGAGACGCCATCCGCCGATCCCCAGCCGACATTGCCGCCAATGCCTACCCCGGCAGGCTGGATGCCGCCGCGCAGTCCCCAATTAAAGCTGTCCACATGGCTGCTGCCAGAGCCGCGGCTGCTGACGTGACCGCTGCTCTCCGTTACCGCCGTCCCTTCGGTGACTGCTCTGCCTTCGGTATGCGATTGACCCTGGGAATGAGCGATGCCAAATGACCTTGACTCTGCATCTGATTCCACGTGCGACCAGCCTCGCGTCTCGGCAAAACCCTGGGTGTGCGCCTGACCTTCGGTATGCGCCTGGCTGTCGGTGTGCGCCTCGCCCTCGCTGTGCGCTTCCCCCTGGCTGGTGCTGTATCCCTGGGTGGCTGACTGCGCCATCAATCCGGAGAGCAACGCCGGCAGGCTGACGCCAAATGAAACCCCGCGCACGCCGCTTTGCCAGGCAGCCCAGGTGGAGGTGTTCTCCGCCAATCCGGTGAGCATCTCGGTAATATCCGCAAGCTGCACCGGCGAAGTGAGCACCAGGAACAGGAATTCTTCTTTCAGATCGCTCATGCCGCGAAACAGGATTTCGTTTTGCTGGAGGGTATATTGCTGGGCGGTTGGACCGGCATCGGTAAGAGGGTTGTGCAGCACGGCGCTGCTGGCACCACGCGCGTTTTCACGCGGGTCGGTATGACCGACGGTGACCAACACGTGTTTCATGTCGTTGAAACTCAGGAAAATCCATTCAGCCAGGCGGACATTCAAGGGGTCCAACCGGATCTGGCGATACGTACCCCCCATGGCGGCTTTCAGCGCCGCCAGGCTGCGCTTTGACCGGGTGCAGGCTTCATCCAGGGTTTCAGCAAAAGCGGAGACGCCGTAGCACTGGATAATCCCAACCGGAGCCTGTTGGTGATTGAAAATGCCGGCTGCCAGATAAAGGAAACTAACCTGTGACCCATACAACCCTCGCAAGACGGTACGCATCTTCTGCAGCAACCCAGGGTCAGAGCGGGCTTCCAGGGGCAGAAAACTTAACTGCAACAGGCGCACAACCCTGAAACCGGCGTACTCCCGCCCGCCTTCGATCTCTCGCAGTCGGTACCAGAGATAGTCCAGCTCATCCTGCCCATCGATAAAACACACCCCTGATTTCTCCACCTCCAGGTCAGCGGGAATGGCTGGCTTACCGTTCCGATGTGGATGAAGCCAACCGGACCAGTTCGGCAACCAGTCGCTGACCTTTCTTATAGAGTGGAGGAATGATGATTCGTTCATATCCTTTGCTGACAATCTCTGGATTATGGGTTCACATCTGGGGGTATCCACCCGCAGATATCAAGCCACAATCTCACCTGTAGGAAGGTCAGGCGTTCCCATGCCACGCCTGATCGTGTCCAGTTATTGCTCATTCCTTTGCCCGCATGGGAGGTTTGGAAGTTCGTCTGCCGTTGAAGAAGTTGATCGTAACTGCAGGTCGCCGTGTCTCCTCCATATGCTGGAAGAAACGCTGAACGCTGGTCATGGTCTTCACAGCCGTGAAGATGCCCATCGCCAGTGTCAGAATAGCAGCCACAGCCATAATGCCGATCACCACCGGTAGAGCCAGTCTTCCAATCGTGTAAGGGTCCATAAAAGCCTCCGTGTGAGTACAAAAAGCCAACGTGTGGGGATTGGTTTCCAACGTTCGGTTTTCCGACCGACGTTGGTGTTGCCTTTGACAACCCGAGGGCTGCGCAGAGCAACACATCCTGGGAGCGGAAACAGTTCAAGAGAGTGAAGGGTCTCCGTTCCTGGCATGCGGCGCTCTACAAAGCAACCTCAAGGGTCAACGTGAATCCCGTACTCGCAAGGCGCGCAGCATATCCTGTGCACCAGCCAGCGGGTTGACAATGGACATTGGATTGATAAAGATCTGTTGAACCAACATCGAAAAATAGCCAAGTGGCACGATCAGCCATAAAGCCCACAGCAGAATGGTGGTCACGTTGCTGCGGGTGTTGGCAATCACGGCCGCGGCGCTCTCGCTCGAACCGATCAACGCCGCCCACTGCTCCGGGGTCAGCCCGGCGGTATACCCCAGGTAAATGCGGCTGCCGATGACTGCCAGCGCATACATAGCGATGCCGGCTTTGACGTACCACAGCAGGTTGAAACGCTGGGCTGATAACGCCAGGATAGCCGCCAAACCTGCTACCCACATGGCTGCGCCGATCCAGGGCACCGGCGCTCCCATGTCCCACTGGGAGATGATCCAGGCGACCAGCACCATGCCCGTCATCACCTGGGCAGTGCGCGGCACCTTCCCACCCGAGTCGCCGGCGGAACCGCGCTTGCTGCGCCGCGGTCGAAAACCGGCGCGCTGCTGGATTTCAGCGTCAGGCAGCCACGCCATCAGCAGGGCGCATACCAGGCTGGTCAGGGCAGGCATATGTGCAGCCAGCCAGTACAGGATGACCAGGGCGCCGTTTGCCAGGTACACCGGCAGATCGGTCAGCAATAAGCCAATGCGGTCCAGCTCGTTCATGGAGCACCTGCTGGGAGCAAGGTGACCAGGGTGACGTAAACCTGCATGGCGTCCTCGGTGAAGAGCACCCTGGGCTGCGTGATGGAGATGGACACCCCGTTCCAGTTGAAGAACGTCCCGGCGGTGTACACCCACATTCTCAGGTTGAAGGTGCCCGGATCGGCAAAGGGCACGTTGAGCACCTGGGCTTCGGCTGTACAGACGCCGTCCCCGCCGCAGCCGCCGCTCATTTGAGCCATCTCCGGCACCAGGTTAAAGCGCGGTTGGTGGATATAGGCTTCGTAATACTTGCTCGCCAGGTCGTTCAAAATCCAATAGCGGCTTTCCGGGCTGAGCTGGGCATTCGCCTGCACCTCGGTGATCGCTTCGGGCAGCACTTCCACGTGCTCGATGCAGTGGATCTCGCCATCGATAACCTCATAACCCGGATTGTTCTCCATCGACGGGTCCCAGTTATTGTCATAGCGGCTCCCAGGGCCGGGGCACCCGCCGCCATTGCCCGAATTGGTGGACTCGCAGGTGGGCGGATCTTGGATCTGCTCGTACCAGGTGAAGATGACAGGAGGAATGCTCGCTTGAGCCTGGATATCTGCGCCGCGTTTGTCCGGATCCTGACCGACCACCAGCGGATTTTCAGGAGCGATCTTTTGGATCATTAGAGTGGCGGGCGCCTGGGTGATGGTCGGCGCGGGGCAGATGGGCGTCTCAGGCAGACAATTGCCATCCGGGCAGTCAACCAATAAGCCAGCGCAGCCGCCGGGGATATTTGCGCAATCGGCAACGCCGTTCAGGTAAAGCAGCAAGGCGTTGACGAGAAAACCGCTGTCGAATGACATGATCATGATTTCGAAGAAGAAATTGCGGTTGATAATCGACCAGATGTCTTCCCGACCGTCGATCACCGCCTGGAAGAACTCCACCGGATCGGTATAGCCCTGCGACACCAGTTGGGCGAGCTGATCTGAGGTCAAGGAAGGCCCGACCAGCATCGCCAGGATCGAGGCACCGTTACCCAGCATGCTTTCGGCGTTGGTCAAGCCGCTCTTCACCGGATTCATAGCCATGAAGAACAGCGTGGCGGGCGAGGGCAGCACAACGATGTTGCCAGTGGGGGTCTGGTAGCGGTGATAGGTGGCATCCAGGTCGATCACCAGACCGCCCGGCAGCGTGATGTCCATCCAATCCGCCGGCTCGGATACCGTCCCCAGGTCGGTGAGTTGGTCCCAGGCAATCGAACCATCCGGGTTGAGAAAATCACCCCAGGGCGAGTCGCCTTCATCCGCCCGGGTAGCCCAGGAGGGCGTTGCTAGCATGACGAGCACAGAAATCAGAAGGAGAAAACGGATAGTCTTCACGGCTTGCCTCCGTCTGTCGAAAATGCCTGGAGCTCTTCTTCGGTCAGAAAGCGCTCGAACTTCCAGGTTCCATCTTCTTTGATCACCAGAGCCAGGGCGGGAAAATCCGTGATGGGTTCTTTCTGCATCGGCCAGGGAGAGGAAAGGTGTATTTGCAATCGCCAGATTTGCATGGGAGCGTTATTGCGGGTGCTGGCGACCTGCTCCTGGACTTTCTCCTGGGCGGAGACTACCACGGTTGTAGCGATCTTCTCTTCTTCGAGTTGGCTCCACAAGTTGGGGACGATGACGTTCTGATAGACGATACAACCGGTTTGGGTGCTGACCGAACACAACTGGTCCAGCCATTTCTGTTGTCCTGCTGCGTAATCCACGGTGTAAAAAGCTTTGGCGCCGCCTAAAGCGGCATCCTCGGCTTGCGATCGATCTCCCGATGGAGAAGCAGGCTTGACAGCCTCGCCAGCCTGCGCCAGGGAGCCAGCGTAGAGCTGCGGGGCGAACCAGATCGCCGCCGCGACCAGAGCAATCAAAACCAGGCTGAGGATGATATAACGTTTTGGAATGACGATTTCGCTCATGATGCCACCTCCATTTTGCTGGGAAACAAAAAACGCCACCGCTGCATTCGCTCCCAAGCGAATGCCACGTGTGGCGCATTGGTCAATCAACGATAACCAGACGGACTGTTTCAGTCGTTCTGGCTTTGCCGTCCCGCACGAGGGCAGAAGGGCAAACGTTTCGAAATCGGGCTTATTTGGTTGTGATGATTAGTTTACACTGTTTTGCTGATTTGTCAACCCTTGTTTTTGTTAAGGTTTGCTAACATCAGAGGAAGATGGCGCCGGCAAGTTGCACTCGGGCATGACCGTGGGCAGGTGCTGGGTGACCCAGGCTTCCCAGGAGACGTCCTCCACCAGCTGCCACCAGGTATCGGGCGCGTCAGCCCAGCCAATATCCTTGGGGATCGATGGATCGGGCTGCGTGTGCCTGGCGAGATAACTCTCCGGATAGATGCCGACGTAGGTGTACAAGGCAGGATAAAGCGGTACCGCGATCGCGAAACTGGTGAAGTGCATCTGCTGGCATTTTGCAGGCAGCGCGCGAATGGCGCCGATCCGCTCGCGCACGAACTGCCAGTAGGTCATGCCATCCGCGCTGGCGATCTGCATGGGCTGAGAGCCTCGGTACGCCACGAAGCCAATAAAAACCACCCCGGCGATTAGTATGAGCGCCAGGAGCAGGCGGATAAAAATTCCAAGGGCAGAAAATACAGAACGGATCATCGATAACTCTAAGAACTAATTCTACAATTAATTGTCAACGGCTTTCATCCGATTTACTGTGGGTTAGATTGCTTGACTGGTGTAATCCCTCCTTAAGCCGTTACCCCGGTTTACACCAGGTGTGTTCCGGGTTCGTACCAGGGGGAATGAACCAACCCAGGTTCAGGCGTGGGTAGCCCATCAACCCTACTCACGGGCTCCAGTGCGTCTCGATTAAGGTCGAATTCGTTCAACTGGGCTCTTTTTTCCTATTTCGCGTCTTGCGTTAAATGGTTTTTTGATTAAAATTTACTCATAATCGCTGGTTTGGGCACGGAGCTGTCTGGATAGTGTGCCTTAAAATTCAAAACAGCCGGGGGCGTTTCCTCAAATGGTTCCGTTCAGTGGGGATGGTAATGGCAGCGCGTTGAATTGTACTTTGGCATGGGCCTTTCGCCAAATAATCCATAATCGGGTGGGCGGTTATTCAATATCTTTAGCGCAAAGACTTACTTTTGAGAATCTATCATGCTTTCACAGTTAATACAACGTCAAGTTCCGATAGGTAGTACAGTCACCTTCATCCTCAAAGATGGAAGCGAGGTGTGCGGTGTACTGGTAGAAATTGGTCGCGATCATGTCACCTTAGAAAACATTGGAGAATTAATCACCATTTTGACAGAAATTATTGGTAGTTGGCGTGTAACAAAAGAATCTGGACATGAGATCCAGCCACAACTTAATCCTGTACAAGTTACATCTACGGAATCCGCCTCTGATTTCCCAACTTCTGAACCTATTGATCAAGCGGCCACTAAGAGCTTATTGGAGATTGAAGCGCGTTTTCATGCTCGATTGCAACTTTCTTTCATTAAGCCGAGAGAGCCGGATTTTGTATTTCCAGCAAGTGAAATCATAGACAAGTCAAGCGTTAATGCCTCGGCGGTCTGGAATCGGATCAGAGATAAATACAGATACGCAGAAAAAGTAAACGAATTAAGTGTCAAGTTCGGAAGAATTCAGCCATTAGCTCAAGAACTTGCATATCTTGCGGAGCAATTCCCAGGATCTGCTTCTATCAAACGACATTTGGGGTATCTTTATTATCTTTTAGGGAAACAGCAAGAATCTCTAGAGCTATATATGGTTGCTGCGAAAATCTCCAATAATGCGTGGGATTGGTATAACTTAGCCTCACAAGCGCTAACGAATGGACAAGATAAATTGGCTTGTTACAGTCTTGGAAAATGTTTCCAAACACTCCCCAGCATAGATGTACAGAATGCTTTGTATGTTTATGTTAGCTTGGTTAAAAAATTTGCCGACTATCGGGGGATTAGAGATGTAGCACAAAAAAGAGTTGCCAATGTATCAGATAAAGAAATCAATCTGTTATTAGAGGCGGGTATATACCTGCTCCTTACCCTCGATGACAAGGAATTTTCCGAAGAAATTGTCAAGAAATGGCAAAAAGGGGCTCAGGCAAAAGATCTGATTTTGGAGGTTTTTGATCATTTCCAAGAATCCCCTGACAAGGATTATCAAGATTTCATTTCAGAGTTTGAAAACAAACCGGGCCTCGATCCAGCCATAGATACTCCAAGTAATCCGATGGGGTTCGTCTTATCTTATAAGCTAGAGCGCAATTTCGGTTTCTTGAGGGATGAAAAAGGCAAGAATTACTTCTTCCATGTAACCGCTGTTGCAGATGATGATTTACTTGAGCAGCTTCGTGACTTCTCACCTGGCAAACGGATTCCAGTAATATTTGAGCCAAGCGAGGGGTCGAAAGGTCCAATTGCCATCAGAGTTTCTCTGCATCGCACCCTTGAGCAGATGTTTGCCAGGGCATCAGAATATGCAAATGATGGTGATTATCCCAAAGCTATTGCTCTTGTAAAGAAAGTTTTGGAAGCCAATTCCAACTTTCCATCTGCGCAAGATTCCTACGAAAAATGGCGTGAGTATGCCAGAATCATCGGTGTTCCAAGAGGATCAAATCCCTATGCGAGGGCTAAGCGCGCTCAATTGGTTGAGAAGGATCTTGAAAGAGCAGCTCAATTGCTTCGCGCAGCAATCACCCAGGGCGACAATGTAGAAAGTGCGCTCAAAGACTTAGCAGCATTATTGGTTCAACTGGGGAAGCCAGATGAGGCTATTCGGGTTTTAGAAAAAAACCGAAACAAGATTTCTAATCAACAATCCGTGGATAATATGCTGATTGGTTTTTACCAGACTGCAGGTCAGCACGATAAAGCCGTTGCACTACTTCAAAAGAAGCTCGAACAATCCACAACGGAGAGTAAAAAAGCACAAATTTTATGGCAGATTGCTACTGGATATCTCAGAAAAGAAGACTACACATCAGCTGAACAGACCTTCCAAAAAGTACTGAGAGCGCAACCCGATAACAGGACCGCGCAAAGAAACATTGCTATTTGTTTATTTAAACAAGGGCGTTATGAAGAATCACAACAAATGCTAAATCGTATTTTGATGACCGCGCCCGATGCTCAGGCGGCAGAGTTGCTAGAAGCAATCAAACAAGCTCAAGCAGGGCAGGTGCTTCCCATAAATGAAATTATTGTGGAGACCGTGTTTTCAGATATCTCGAGAGAAATAAGTGGGCTTGCTAAATTCTTCCTTGACCGTTGTGATTATCAAGGAGTACGTGCTGATCACATTCAAAACCAAAGATTTGATCGTAGTGATATTTCGACACTCGAACAACTAGCGACACGCTCTAGAACTATACGTCCACGAGAACGTGCAAGTTATTATTTATCTGCCGCAAGAATAGTTACTCTATTGGAAGACGAAGACCCCAATCAGTTTTATAAGTATCTCTGTCGAAGTTTTGCATCATCTGGAGATGCCATAGTTGTGGAAAACAGACCATTGGATGCGGCACGGGAATTTTATTGTGAATCTCTAAGTGTGTATGACGGAGATCGTAGCCGAAGTAAAGACGAGCAGGATGCTGTCAATGCTTTGGTCAGGTTTCTGTTTTCCACAATGGGACAACAACAAATCCCTATCAGACCTAGTATTCCATCAATTGACGAAACTCTTGAAACAGTTCTTGGGAGCCATCCTGATCGAACTAAAGTCTTTGATGCGATTGCCTATCTTGTTTTCCGTAGTCGATATGCAGCAAACCGAATACTAAACCGAATTTATGATAAGTCATCTCTGCAGGCTATGGCGTTAGAGTACATAAAGTCAAAAGGCATACCTGTGGGAACAGTTAAGCGCCTTGACGACTTTGTCAAGCTGTGGAATGAATTGGTCAGAAAAAAACTTGACGAAAGCCGCTCTCTACTGAATGAATTTCGTGTATTAAAGCAAGTTGAGCTAACTACTGCTTCGCTTGAGAGCGGTGTAGAACGTGTAAAGGCATTAATCGTTAATCTCTTCTTTGACTTGGATCAACAACGAGTTATACAAATTCAAAGAATTCTAGAAGCAGCTCTTGAGTTGTGCAAGCAGACTGCTTTTGAGGAAAAAGAGAGATTATGTATTCAAATCGAAAACCGTTGTCAGGATTTGTTAAAAGAAATCGAGACAAGCCCAACTAAGATTTCAGTAGAAGAAATATATCCACTCATTGATAGTCTACAAGCCAAGATTAAGATATACCTTGAAGATCTTTACGAAAGCTCAACACCTCAACTATCTTTGCGATTACCTGTTGAAACCTATACTCCTGATAGCAACCACTGTCTTGAAGTCCAGATCGTAGTCATTAATCGGGCAGGATGCAGTCCAGCTGAATCGGTGGAGTTGGTTGTTCAGGAATACGAAAGAACGTTTTCTGAAAGATTGGATAGCTCCTTACGCGGAGGCGAGCAGAGGATATTGAAGTTTCATATTAATTTAAGCGAAGACACAATAGCCGCTCAAGCATTTTCACTCCCGATATATGCTCACTATCGTACTCGGTCGGGAGAAATTCAACAAACGGATGTTAGTAACTTCTCAATCCGTTTAAGTTCTGAACATGAGTTTGAAGAAATTGAGAATCCGTATGCTCCATATGCTGAGGGGGGGATAGTCGGCGAACCAGCGATGTTCTATGGTCGTGACGAACTGATTACGAACGTTGCTAAGGCACTTGAGGCATCGCTAACGCAAAGCAAGTGTGTTGTAATTTATGGGCAAAAGCGAGCTGGTAAATCGTCTATTTTGTATCATCTCAAGAAGAAGTTGATGGAAAATAGATATTTGCTTGTTCTTGATATAGGGAACATTGGAGCGATTTTGGATGAACATTCAACGGTGCCTTTTCTTTATCAAATTCTCTGGGCAATCTCCAAAGAGCTAAGAAACGCCATAGAAGATAAGATAAGCGAAGGCATGAGCGCTTTGGATATTTCATTTCCTGAGGATAGAGAATTTTATCAACATCCCAGTCCTTTAGTACTCTTCAGAGACATTTTTGAGCGTTTCTATCGAATCATTAATAAGTTACCTGATTGGAAAGGTACTCGCGTTATCCTTCTAATAGATGAGTTTTCATATATTTATAGCTACATAATGAATGGTTTAATTCCGGAAACGTTTATGAAGAATTGGAAAGCCTTGTTGCAAGACAATTTCTTTAATGCGGTTTTGGTAGGGCAGGATATGATGCCAAAATTCAAACAACATTTCCCCAATGAATTTGGTACGACTCAGGATGAAAGGGTTACTTACCTTAGAAGAGAAGATGCTGTCAGACTCATTGATGAACCGATACGTATCGGTGGGCGTAATGGCGAAAGCCGTTATCGGGAGAAAGCGATTGGACGTATCCTTGATCTGACAGCAGGAAGTCCTTTCTATATCCAAATTCTGTGTAATCGGCTTGTAGACTACATGAATCGCAAGCGGGCCAACCTGGTTACAGAAGCTGATGTTGAGCAGGTTAAAGAAGAATTGATACGGGGCGTCAATGCTTTAGGAAAGGACAAATTCGACAACCTGATTAACTCAGGTGATACATCAAAAGACGCTATCAGTGATAATGATACGATAAAAGTTCTTACTTCGATTGCAGAAAATAGTCTTACTGGTCCATGCAACCGAAGCAACATTGCTTGTGAGACAATTAAACCTGTTGACGAGATTCTCGAAGATCTTGTCAGGCGCGATGTTATAGAACGTGAAAGAGGTCAGTATTATTCTATCCGCGTCGGTCTTTTTAAAGAATGGTTGATTGCTCATCGTTGAGGCGAGAATGATGGAAAAAGATTTTATCAATCCGTTCAGTGACTATGGAAGCATAGTATGCGGGGAGCGCTTTATTAATCGCCGTGACGACATTCGTGCTGTAGAGAATCGTGTGATCCGCCCTCATGAATCGGGTAATTTGGCAATTGTCGGCGATTATAGAGTTGGTAAAAGTAGTTTGGTTTATAAATCGGTTATGGAACGCAAGAGCGAACTCCTGAACAATAGACGTATTCCTGTTTGGATAAATCTGGCAACTTTCGATCAGGCATCTATATTTTTTCGTTCGCTGGTCACAAGCAGTTATGATGAAATAGAAGGAGTGGGTTGGTTAATTGATTCTATTAAACTTGCTGCAGATCGTGCTCTTCAGGACGAAGTTTCGTGGAGCGAGGGGTATGGGCGCATCCAACGTTATTTCCAGAAGGTACGCGAGGCTGGTATACGTGTCTTATTTATCCTGGATGAATTTGATCATGCACGCTATCTTTTCAAAGGGGATGTTTCAGGTTTTCAAGGGCTGCGCGAATTATCATATCGCCCAGAATGGCGTATTAATCTTGTTACCACTTCTCGCCGCTCTCTTCAGAGCATTGAAATACAAACCAAAGCCATTTCGACACTTGATCACACTTTTCACAAACATTATCTCGGTATGTTTGATGAGAATGCGCTTGAAGAATATTTCGGGCGCCTGACTTCGGTAGGGATAAAACTTAAACCTCTTGAGAGAGAGAGACTTCTTTTTTACTGTGGAGGGCATCCCTATCTTTTGGAAATGCTTGGCTATGAAGTAGTAGAGCTATTTCGAGAAACCAGTAAAGTAGATATTGAAAAAGCAGCAAAGCGTGTTGAGCAATCCTTTATTGACCACTACGAACACATGGTTAATGTACTCCGCGAAGATGGAAGCTTAAATAAACTCCTACAGATACTATTCGGTCCAGTCGTTGATGTAAAATTCACTGATGCTGAGGAATTGCAAAGATATGGTCTCATAAGACCTGCTGAGGAAGGGAATTTTATAACTTTTTCAGGACATTTTCAAATGTACTTAAAAATAGTTGAGCGTAAAGTTGACTTGTGGCCGCTGTGGCGAGAAACAGAAACAGCTTTACGTCAGGTTATCAAAGACAGGATGATAGAACAACATAGAGAACGGTGGATTGAGGCATTACTCGAGCGTCACCCGAATTTGGAGCCGATCTTTAAGAAATGTAAGGATGCAATGGAAAAAGAAAAGATGTCATTTGGCACCAGGGCATCCCGCAATTTAATCGATTTTACTTATCCACAAGATTTATTTGCTATTATCTTTGCTGAATGGCCGATTTTTAAGGACATCTTTGGCAAAGACAGGAACTATTGGGATCAACGAGCTCAACTATTATCTAAAATAAGAAATCCGCTTGCTCACAATCGAGAGCAATTGCTTAATGATTACGAACGGCAGACTGCTGAAGGATTTTGCAAAGAGATAATTTCAATTATTAGAAAGATGTGACATTGCTGAACAGCTCTGGTCAGGTTACACCTGTACTGTCCGACGTGTGTGCGAACTTAACCATAGCCTTGCTTTGCGGCACTAAAGGTGCGGGACATTAGATCCTTCAATTAGTTTGCGATCTTTACTCCACGGTTCCGCGTCTCTAGCCAGACACTATCCCCTTCGCCGCGTTTTCCTGTCTGCAAATCAGCCAGGTTGGTCAGTGAAACAACCAGCGGCTTATTCCCCATGCAGTAATTGATCTCGCTGCGGATGTTGCGCATGCAGGAGCGGTTGTCACACACCACAAACATCCTGCCGCCACTGGCTTGATAGAAATTTCTCCATTTCGCCTGGCGCTGCTCCAGGTTTTTATCCACATCGCGCTCCACTTCCACGAATTGGGTCGCTCCCTGATCGTCGACAATCGCCAGGTCGGGGCGGAACAAGCCACCCTCCGGCAGGGTGATCTCCGGCGGGGTCAGGTCCACCTGATAACCCGCCTCCCGCAGCACATCGGCAGCCTGCAGGTTGAGCAAAGTGTGCTCCGGCGATACATGGCGCTCGAGCAGCAGATCGTACTCGTTCACCTTCGGCTGCTGGCTGGTGAGCAGCCAGTAGGCAAGGCGACCTTGATCGGTCAGGCGCACCAGGTCCGGAAATTTGCCGCCGGTGCCGGCGCCTCCCGCCGTCCACGGGCGGAATCTTTCGATCAGGTGGAGATCCTCCAGGCGCGTCATCAAAGCCTGGATGCTGCCACCGGCTTTCTTGATGCCAAGTTGCTCGGCTGCCTGGGCTTCGATAACCGGGCGCCGCGCCAGGCCGGTTTCAGCGATCATTTTCAGAATGCCGGCGTCGCGCTCGAAGGTCTCCGCCTGTCGCCAGCTTGCCATCCATGCTGGCTCAGGAGGGTCATTTTCGTCCTGGGTAGAAATGTCCGATTTTTGTTCGGCCTTAGTTTGTCGTTGCTCCTGAGATACAGCTCGCAATGCCGTAAGTTGGTCGAGTAAATCGATCTTTTCAGCCTCCAGTCGATTGATTCGGTCTTGTAACTGCCTGTTCTCTTTCTGGAGTTCCTCATTCTGGGCAATCAATTTTTCCAATTGCTCGCGCAGGTTTTGAACACGCTGGGCTGCCTGGCTGTCATTCAATAATCGCTGAACATGGTGCAGGCGATTGCCAACCTGCTGGCGCACCAATTGCTCCAGCTCATCCACCGGTAGGTGGTCGAGCGGGCGACCGTGTTTCAGGCGTTGATCCACTTCTTCCGGTGCAAAAGTTTCCAGCAGCGATACTAAGACCCGTTGAGCCTTTCGCCAGCGCGTCTCAGCCTGCTCGCGCAGGTCGGTCTGGATAGACAACAACTGGCGCAGGTTATCTATGGTGATCTCTTCTCCAGCCATTGGCTTGCCTCCATGTTGCTCAGCATGTTTCGGGACTCGACCAGTTTGTTTTGCGCTGATTCGTGGTGGACTTGATCCGGTAAGCTGAGCCAGCGCAGCGCCAGGCGCGAGGCTTCCAGATAAGATTGTGAGACGCGCCTCAGTTCCTCCTGTAAGCCCAACAGAGTCGCCGGGGCGTCGCGACGGTCGATTTCCTGAATGATTCGCAGATTATGCTCCAGGGTATTTTGCGCCTGGCGGGATTGGCCAAAGAGATCGGACGTATCCCCGGCCAGGGTGAGGGCAATCTCGCCATCCACGAGCCTTAATTCATCACGCCAATGATTGGCCAGACGCCGGTATTCCTCCACGGCTTTGACATCCGGCAGCAGCAACAAAGGCCGGTTGTTCTCATCGCGCGGCGAGGCAAACCAGCCAATCCCAAGTAAAATCGCGATCAGCGGGATGAGGAGAGACCAAATGGGAATAGAGATTTCGTCAGGCTTGTTCATCGTCGACCAGGTCTTCCGGAATGGCAGAGCTGAGCTGCTCGGAGAGGTCAGCGTAGTCCGTGTACCCACCCCCACCGTTGTCTTCGTCGCGGTGGGATGGGCGTAATAGACCACGTTTGACCAGGTCTTCCCGTACGCGTTCGCCCGTTTGCCACTCGATGTTGCGTAAAAAATCCACTTCGGAGGCGACGATCTCGAACACCATCTTGCCGTCGCGCAAGGTGCGCTGCTGGATGTGACCGATGACCCCGATCCGACTGCCCTTGCGCACATGCCCATAGACGAGCTCCGCCAGCGGTCCATACACACAGGTGCGCAAGCCTTTGACGCCATTGGCGCCCTTGACGCCCTTGATCATCAGATACATGCGCAGGTATTGCACCTCCTTGCCGTCCAGCTTCAGGATATCGTAATAGATATCCCCGGTGATGTCGCCTTTTACCCATACGTGATTGTTTCTTGCCATGTACCGCCTCCTGAGAAGAGGAGTTTCAATACCAAATCGGTTATAATTAAAGCGGGCAGCGACCACAGACGGAAACGTCGTGACAACCTGCTCACCCGGACGGCCGGCGACCTTGACCAGTTAGCGGCCGTCCTTTTTTTTAATCCGGCGATCAGGCCGGAGTTACAGCATCAGTTGAAAGACCACAAACACACAAATCATAGACACCATCCATCCAATCAGAATTTGGACCGGGGTGTGATGCTTCAAGCGGATGCGCGCCCAACCCACTAAAGGAGCAAATGCGGCCATCACTATCCCGATGATTGGCGCTGTCCACAATAGCACCGCGGTACAACCTGCCATTGCCGCTGAGTGCAGGCTGAGCTTTGTGTAACGATTGATCCAATAACCTAATGCTGTGGCGATAACTGCCGAGATCAGGCAGGCGATAATAACCACCGGAGCTTTACCGATTATCAACACAGCCAGCAGGATTACCAGGCAGACGCCGCCGACAGCGTAGATGCTGGTTCGCTGTTCGCGAACTGAAACGCTGGCATCGGTGTACTTACCCGAACGCACCCCCCAGAGCAACAAGAGAGCCATCGGCAGGTTTACGATCACAATGGACAACACCGTCCAAAAGATCGCCTGCCCGAGCGTGCTGCCCAGGCGCACCATGGCGATCACCAGGGTGGGTATCACAACGAGGAGGGGGTGAAACACATACGAGACGACCTCGGCGAGCTTATCGGCAGTTGCAGTATTCATGACTGTGGTCGCCAACCGAACGCCTCCTGAGTACCAAAAGACCGGGATCGCGCCAGATTTTTGCTCGCTATCCTGAAACTACGGACAATATCCCAGAAATCTCCTGAGACGTAGATATTTTTCAATGCCTGGAAGACCTGATTTGCCTCCTGGACAGTCAGCTCTGTCCACCCCTTGGGGAGTTCCTTGCCTTTTTCTCTGTTCAGAATATCATCGATGAATGTTTTCCCGTCGAAAATCCTTATCGTTGCCCGGTACAGGTAATACTCCGATCTGCGCAGGAAGCTTCCAAACGAAGGCTTTTCCTCCTCGAATGCCACCGGAGGGCAGTAGCAAGCCAGGGACTTGACCAGGTAAGAAAGATCCTGATAGGCAAGCCAATAACGAAACCCATGGAAGATTGAGAGCGCACGAGTATAGACGTTGTTATGTAAAAACGACCCAGTCCATAACATGGCAGTGGCAATCATCAGAACCTTTGACATCGTATGGATAGATGGAGAACCAAGCGGCGTCCAGAGATAACCGAGCGTGAGGATCAGTTTGGTAAAGAAAAAGGCAGCTCCCCCTGAGGCTGTCAGAATAATGGCGATAATCCGGTATTTCGTAACCGCAACCATTTCCTGATCCAGATACCGGTAGCAGGCTAACGCCATCATGATGCACAAAATCGTTGCATACGAAAACAGGGTCAGTTTGAATGCCATTTCTGCTGCAGTTGCCGGAACAGGCTGTTCCACCCAACGGGATGTGTGGGACACGAACAACACGTAAATGATACTCAACAGCCCCAGGGTAAACAGCAGATAAGGTTTGAGATAGCGAAGTTGGCGTGTATTCCTGGGCGTTGGAAATGTGGTCATAAAGGAAGACGCTGTTAAATACAGGGTCAAAGAGACCGAACTGTATGCCAGCAGACGGGAGAAATTGGGCGCAGTTATGCGGTTGATCGCATCGCCTATCGGCGTGACCAGGAAGGTCATGGTTAAGGCGAAGGAAAATGTGGCAATCCAAATTCGGAAAGCGATGCGGTCCGTTCTCCAGGCTTTATGGCGCAGGGTGGAAGACAGGCGAATCAATGCCACCAGCCATGCCAAAAAGCATAAAGCAATCTCGACCGCCGGGTTCATTAAATCATCCCCAGATGTTCGAGATAGTTGGCGATATTTTTATCCGAGGAGATTCCGCTCGTGAGCTGATCAAGTTGTGATGAGCGGATGACTTTTTCTTGAATCACCGAGGCAAGAGTTTCCGCCTCAAGCTCTCGAATATACCTCTCGTCCGTTCTCTTATCGGTTGAACGCAGGAGAGCGTATTCATTGAAAGGTAATTCTCTCTCTCCGCGTAATACCTCTGCCAGAAACTTGCGAGTAATATGAATTGTGGGGTGACCCAGGAGAAAATGGGCTAACTCGTGGAGTTGGTTGTGGATCTGGTAGATCGGGGGGACGTTGTTGCGGTAAAAAATATACTCGTAGGGTTCTTCAGCGTCAGTAAACCAGGTGCCAAACGAGCCGGCAGGAAAATCGTGCGGGGTCGAAAATATTTTCCGTCCCTTTTTCTGTTCTAACCAGTGAATAAAATGGTCGATTGAGAAGTACCGATAATCATATTGCAGTTCTGCTAATACTTTCTCGGATAGCAGTCTGGCGTCCACCACTCATGTCTCCTCTGATTTACCAGTATCCTTTCGGTGTTGCTCGATATATTCCATCATCTTGATAATCGCCAGCACGGTTTCTTCGCTATACATGCTCGCCCGTAGCGCCACCTCACTGACCAGCCTGCTCCGTTGCGCTTTTTCGAGCAGCGCTTTTTCTTCGTCTTCAGAAACCCGAAAGTAGTTGATATCGACATCGAAAAAATCTGCCAAAGCCTGGACTATGTTAAATCCGGGATTCTTGGCGCGTCCGGTGCGCAGTTTCCAAAGATAGGCTCGGGTCAGCACGCCGTTGGTTCCCTGGATTACCTCTTCTTGTGTGTACTTTGATCCGTCCAGTTTAGTTTTCGTCTCGAAGAGCGTGTTGAGTTTCTTCGCGAAATCAATCTCCGTGTCAGTCATCTTTATTCCTTGCTACTACATGATATATTATTTGCATGTTGTGTCTACTGTAGTGCCAAAGTTTACCACAGGATTTGCATCCGATGCAAGGGGGGAAGTGGCGATATTTGGGTTAAGTTATCTTAATATTCAGTGTAGTGGGGCGTGAGTGGAGATGGCGCACAATAGGTTTTGTGGGTCAAGGTTTGCTAGAAATTAATTTGTTTTATTGGTTCAGAAATCGAATAACGGGGAAAAAGGTTGCCCAACAACGGCATGACTCAACCTCATTTTGCTCGACCTGAAAATTTATGGAGTTTTACCGTTATAATCCTATCTGCGGATCATAACTTATGGTTATGATCATTCTGAATATTGGCTTGCTGATAATCGGAATTCCCTGATGGGCGCGCGTGCCTCTGTAGGCATTATAGCCTATGAGGAACGTACAACAATTGAGAATGAATGGCGGCTTATTGTCATCCATTTGTTCTCTGGCCTCTCGGCCCTAACGGGCCGTGAAGGTCAACGCTGGCCCTCCGGTTAAGTGACCGGAGACGGGATGAATTGAGAGCACTCGTGTCCCCGTCCACCGAGAAAGAGTGCTCTCTTGGTTTTATAAAGAGACTATTCATCATCGGAAGCGAGAATCCTCACTTGTCAGGTTAGGTGGCGTCTCATATAATTGAACTGCCGGATTGGGACTTATGGTTTCGATCGTCTCGTTATTGATTTAATCAGTGGCGAGATCCCTGATGGGCGCGCGTTCCTCATAGGCTATAATGCCTACAGAGGCACGCTGACAGGAGAGTGGACTATGATGCTTGACATTTGGTTCATTCCCGGCTGCCTGGCCCTCACGGGCCAGCAGTCAACTCATGCTTTCCGGCCTTAGCGCTGGAGACGGGATGAAAGTGAGAGCACTCGTGTCCCCGCCCACACCAAGAGAGTGCTCTCGTCTTTTTTCTCTCCATGGTATTCTCTCATGAGCGATAGCATCGATAAAGATCTTCTTACTGCCTTTACGCCACAGCGGGTTGTTCAAGCTTTTTATAGATACAAGCTGGCAAAGTGGGATCGATTCAGTGATCCGGAAGATCCAGATATTTCTATACCGATGGGGGCAGATGGGGTAACCTTCGAGGCCTTTGAAAAACAATTTGAGCGCCACGCCAAAAATATCTGCCGTCGAATTCAGGATGATAGTTATATCTTTTACCCATTTCGTGAGCTGGAGATCGAAAAGGAACCGGCGACAGCAGAAAAGCCTGCAAAGTATCGAACGCTAAGTATCGCATCGATCCGGGATGCTCTAGTACAAACAATCCTTTACAACGATGTTTTGTATAAGCCAATCGAGGAGCTTTTCAGTGGTTTAGACACCCCCAAGGTTGTTTCATTTGCTTATCGCAAGGGGAAATCCGCCCCAGCAGGCGCACAGGCAGTCTATTCTTATATCCAATCAGGATACTGGTTTGTTTTCGATGCTGATCTAAGCAAGTACTTCGATACCATTCCTCACGACAAGTTACTGGACCGTCTTGCGTTGGTTATTGGTGGTAAAGAATCCAAAACGTACAAGCTTGTGCGTAGATTCGTCCACACGGATCGCGTTGAGCATAAAACTTATAAGTATAAGGGGCGAAAAGGGAAGTATCCAGGTTACAAGATATTTCATTGGCAAAAACCACAACGAACCAGACGAACCATGGGTTTGCCTCAAGGTGGCGTCCTCTCTGGCATGCTCGCCAATTTATACCTGCATGACTTCGATGAGTGGGTGGTAAATGAACTAGGGCGTTCGATAGATTTGAAATATGTGCGTTATGCGGATGACTTTGTCATTTTAGCGCGCTCACCTGATGATCTCGAAACAATTCACCAGGAAGTCAGAGAACGTATTAAACCGTTAGGTTTGCAGCTCAATGAAGATAAAACGGATAAATTGGATGTTCGTGTAAAGGGTTTAGATTTTGTGGGTTTCCACTTTGACAGCGCTCATATGCGGGTTCGTGAAAGGAATATTGAGCGCTACAAAAACCGTATACAGGGTATTCTTGATACACTTCCCCAATATATTGAAGATCGAGACGATCCAGAAACGACTCTTAGGTGGTTATCCTGGCGTATCAAGTATAAGGTCCAGGGGCTCTCAGGGAAAGAACAATGCCCGGGATGTGGACAGGGACGGGTAGGACCTCCGCGTAGTTGGATGGCTTTTTTTCAAGTGGTTACAGACATTGAACAATTACGAGAGTTGGACAAGTGGACACGGCGGACTGTGTACGATTTTATGTACCAAAAGTACTCCGTGCGGGTTAAGCGTTCAGATCTGCATAAGGTCGGTTTTAGAAGCCTAGTGAATGAACGGTATCGCATCCCAAAATCCCGTTTAAAGCCTTGTCTTTGCGAAATTGAGGAATTAGGGCTCTGGTATTTTGCCAGAGACATGTATGAGGGCAAACAATTCCATACACTTGCACGGAAGAGACCATTTATTGTAAACAGAGTGGACAGCAACGGCCTGCAAGCTGTTGTTGGGGGTAAGAAAAACCTCATTGCGAGAGACACATTTATCAAACTATGGGATCGCTTAACTCGAGACAAAAAAATTTCAAGGGCTGAGCTAGAGCAAGAAGGTATTCAGAGTACAAGTCAAATTGTCACTTTGATTTCTGAATTACCTGGCGTAAATACGACTTTATGGCCGATAACACTTTATTTCACCGACAAAAAGCCAGCAGAATTCCTTTTGCCAAGGGTAAAGAAAACTAAATAAGCCTTTCCTACTTCATTCGCTTGCCTCTCACGCTGGATTGGTATAAAATCCTTGTAGTGCAATCCTCATGAATTCGGGATGTCGAATCAGGGTGGGCGTCCCATTCCCCCATCAAAAGGCAGGGAAACCGATGTCGGATCATCTTCCCAATACATTTCAAATGCGATTTGACCTCACAAATGACCAGGATGTAAAAATCGCTCGTTTCTTGCAAGAGTATCCCTGGTCCAAGACCCAAAAGGTCAAAGAGATTTTGCTCATGTATATTCAGGGGGAGCTCGTGCCTAGAGAAACAGTGAATGCAAGGCGAGAGCAGGTAGGAGAAGGTGAGTGAGGGGCATAAAACACTAATGGTAGGACACATTCATCCTGAGCTCCTTAGTCGTATCCTCGATCTGCGCATCTTGATCGCCCGCGCTGGCGAACAGGATAGCCTGAAGTGGTGGAATAGCCATGCCCTGACGAAGGATGGTCAATGGGCTTTGAAACGGCTCTATCCACGGTACGCGCATTATGCCGGCGCAAGATTATCGATTGCAGCGGCATCTTTGGTGCATGCCCAGAAAATCGCCCAACGACCGGCGGTGACGTTATTTGGACTAGGCGTTGAGCTGGACGCCCAGGTGATGATGCAGCTCGACCTGCGGCGGCTGGATGACACCCCTTTTGATATTCCACCTGCTATCCACTCCACGGAGGAGCTACGAAGGCTTCTAAGCCAGATTGTTGATTTGAGTGGTGTCACGCTTTCAGGTCCTGCTGAAGGGTCGTCAAATGGGGCTTTGGTCGAGGTCGGCAGCATCAACCAGGAACAATTGACCAAAGACGAGAAATTGGCGGATGCAATCCAGCGCCTCTCCGCCTGGTACTTGAACTCGCAACCCAATCAATTGATTGTGCCATATCTGCGCTTAATTTGCGCTTGATTTAGGAGAAACTTTTTGACCCAGCGTATCGAGAGTAAATATACAGTCACACGGGTGATCAAAGCCAGCGCTTTGCTGCCGGACACGCGCACGCTGTTCGAACATTGGGATGAAAACCGGAGCGTTAAAGAGAATATCCAAATGGCAGCCTCACGCAACATCTTCGGCAAATCCTCCCGTGTGCGCGTGAGTGACATCCTCAAGGTTTTCGAGGCGCGCTACCTGCGCTCGAACGGTACGGCTAACGCAATTCAACGCTTATTGGACTCTCCATTACCTGCTGAGATCACCGATCGCGTGCTTTATTACTACACAGCTCTGGCGGAACCTATCCTCTATGATTTCGTGACCGAAACCCTTTACGATCTCTACCAACGCGGCCGGCAGGTGATCTCCAAAGAAGATGCACTGGATTTTATCCGAGATGCTGTACGAGACGGAAAAACTGAGGGGCAATGGGATTCGCCGATAACGGTCAATCGTGTTGCGGTTGGATTGTTATCGACTTTGCGAGATTTTCGCATCCTCAATGGTCAAAAGGGTTCAACAAAACCAAAACCCTTTGCTCCAGTGCACCTGCCGGTAGAAGCCTTCGTGTTCATCGCCTTCGATATGAAAAAAGATGGGCTTTCCGGGGCTCGCTTGATCCATCACCCCAACTGGCGGCTGTTCCTGCTCAAACTGAGCGACGTGGAGCGCCTCTTCATCGAAGCGCACCAATTGAATTACCTGCGCTACGAGGCAGCCGGCAGCCTGGTGCGGCTGGAATTCCCCTATGAAGATCAATTGGATGTAGCAGAAGCGATCATCAACAAATGGCAGAGATTGAATTATCGCAGGGCATGATAGAAGTAAAAAAGCGCCTGGAGATTCTCGAAAATAAATTGGTCACCCCTGGCGAGATGCTGGGCAACTACGCCGACCTTCCCTATGCCATCTTCTGGTATCCGCCCCACCTGGAATGGAGCATGCGCAGCGAGATTCGCCGCCTGGCGGTGCGCGTGGGGCAGAAAACCGGCAAGGAAGTGGTCTGCATCTCGTTGGCGGAGTTGCTCTGGCAGGCGATTCAGGAAACCGTCGGGGTCGAGGCGCTGGCTGAAGCTGAGCGAGGAGCGGGATTTCATGCAGCCCAGGATACGGTCAACGCCATCCTCTTCAGAGATCGCCCTCTGGCGGATTTGCTGGCGGAGCGAATGAAGGCGCTGAAAGAAGATCACCACATCGTCTTCCTGACCCGCGCCGCAGCCTTCGCGCCGTTGATTTACCAGATGTCATCGCTGTTGGAACAGCTCAAGCTGCGCCAGATTCGCATCTCAACCGTGCTGTTCTACCCGGGGCGGCGGGATGGACCTACCACCCTGGTTTTCATGGAATTGCCCGATCGCGAGGCAATGGGCAATTACTTCGTGCCAATTTTCTGAAGGCAAGCGATGGACAAGGAAACTCGTCATAAGATCCGCAACACCGTTCTGGAGATCCGCCGCATCCTGGAGTCCGACATCTCCGACCAGTTGGAGGGCATTTACGGCATCGCTCGCTCTGGCAAAGCTCAGCCCATAGAAGGAATGACTACCCTGCAGGAAAATCCCGTGCTACGTTACCAGCGCCAGCAGATTGATGCTGCCCTGGGGCACGAACGCGACGCCGGGCTGAACGCCAAACAAGCCGTCGAGCAGTTCATCCATGAGACGGCTTACACAGCGCTAAACCGGTTGGTAGCGGTGAAGATGCTCGAAGCGCGCGCCCTGCTCACCCGTACTGCCGTCGGCGAGGGGCGCAATTCGGCTGGCTTCAAAGATTTTCAAATGGTCGCCCCGCAGGTCTGCCAATCCCAGGCGGATGGCGGTTACCAGTCCTTCTTAGAGCTGCTTTTCGACGAGCTGGCGGCTTCGATCCGTCCCCTGTTCGACCGGCGGGGGGCGCATTCGATCATCTTCCCGCGCTGGACGGCGCTCGACCAGGTGATCAAGCTGCTTAACGCCGGAGAACTGACGGGGATCTGGCAGGAGGATGAGACGATCGGCTGGGTGTACCAGTATTTCAACACGCCCGACCGCGAGAAGGTGCGCAAGGGCGGACGCCCGGCCCGCCCTCAAGACGTGGCGGTGATCAACCAGTTCTACACCCCGCGCTATGTGGTCGAATTCCTGGTAGATAACACCTTGGGTAGGCTGTGGTACGAAATGCGCCAGGGCGAGACTCAACTGGTCGAAAAGTGCCGCTATCTGGTGCGCCGCAAGCATCCCATTTTCTTACGGGAAGGCGAGCAAGCCCCAGAGCCTTTCGAGCCGCGCAAAGCCAGGCTGGGCGATCCCGACCTGCCGGGCGAGATGTGGGTGCGCCCCAACCCGCATCTGCGCGAGATATCCGATATATTTCAATATGCGCTCACCGTGGGCGGATACGATTATAGCCGGGAGCATCTGGGCGTGGAGTGCGGCGACCTGGCGAATGAGCGCTTGCACAGGTACCACGCGAGCGGCGAATGGCAAGGCAGTTTCGACGAGTTGCGCTGTTGCCTGTTCTTCGAACAGCGCCGCTACCACCACTTTGGTCAGGGTCCCGAGGGCGAGGCTGCCAAAGCTATTCAAGCGCTTCACCAGGCGATTTGCGAACGCTGGGATCTCGAGACCGAAGTCATTCCCTATCGCCCGCCCAAAGACCCTTGCCATCTCATGATCCTCGACCCGGCGGTCGGCAGCGGGCACTTCCTGCATTACGCCTTCGATCTGCTGGCGATCATGCACCAAGAAGCCGGCTACCCGGCGGGCGATATCCCAGCTTTGATCTTGCAGAACAACCTGCACGGCATCGACATTGACCCGCGCGCCGTCCAACTGGCAGCCTTCACTCTGTACCTGCGGGCGCGCGCCTATGAGATCGCCCAGGGCGCTCCCGCCCAGGCGCGCCTGCCGACCGCCAACATCGTGGTAGCCGAGCCTATGCCGGGCGATAAGCGTTTGTTCGAAGAATTCTTGTCCGAACAGCCTGAGGTAATCCGCAACGTTTGCCGCAAGGTGTGGGACCTGCTCGAATTGGCTGCTGAGGTGGGTTCGCTGCTGAAGGTGGAAGTGGCTCTGGACGAAGCCATCGCTACCGAGCGGAGGCGGCTGAAGAAAGAACCGCTGTTCGATGTAGAAAAGCTGGCGGATAACAACCTTTTCTGGGAGGAGTTGAAAAACCGCATCGTGGGGTTGTTCCACGATTATTACCGCTACGCCCTGGGGCAGGCGGATTTGAGCCGCCTGCTGTTCGCCGCTGAAGGCGAGCAGGGCTTCCGCTTCCTCGACCTGCTGCGCCAGGATTACGATGTGGTGCTGATGAATCCGCCCTATGGGGATACCACCGATACCGCCAAGGAATACCTGGAAGCGTATTATCCTGACACCAAAAACGATCTGTACGCAGCCTTTATCGAGCGTACTCTGGCTTTCCTGCGGGCGACCGGCGGCTATGTGGGCGCCATCACCAGCCGCACCTTCATGTTTTTATCTTCCTTCCAGAAGTTGCGCGAGAATGTGATCTTTCCCCAGGCGCGTATGAGTCCTGTTGCCGATCTGGGCTTTGGGGTGCTGGATACGGCTATGGTCGAGACAGTTGCATTTGTGTTGCATAAGGGCAATGGAGGTGAATCGATATTCTTCCGCCTGCTCAAAGAAGGGGATAAAGAATTTACCCTTCGCCGAAGTCTGTTAAATCTAACCGCAGAAAAAGAGGATGAATTAACCCACTTTGCTCGTCAGGAAACCTTTTCCTTAATCCCAGGTTCTCCAATGCCATACTGGGTATCAGATAATATGAGAAGTGCTTTTAACAAATTACCGCCGTTTCAAGGAAATGGTGGTGCAGTGCAGCACGGCGCATCTACGACAAATGATTCTAGGTTTATTCGAGTTTGGTGGGAAGTATCTCCGGGAAGTATTGCGCAAAATCTAGACGAGACATGGGAGGGTAAACCTTGGGTTTCCTACGCAAAAGGTGGGGATTATTCACCATATTATGCTGATGTACACCTTGTAGTGAATTGGAAAAATAACGCGGAAGAAATTAAGCAATATGTTTCAGAACGATACCCATACTTGAGGGGAAATACAGATTGGGTTTTACATCCTGAAAATGACTACTTTAGACCTGGATTAACCTACACAAGTTATACAGTCCTAGGTTTTAATCCGCGTTTTTTACCAGCTGGATGTATTTTTAGCCAAGCTGGTAATTTTATTTACTCATATGACAAAAAATTATTGTGGCCACTTCTTGGAATATTCAATTCAAGATTAATACAACAATTTCTTTTAATGGAAACTGATAGTCGAAAATGGGAAGTTGGGTACGTTCAAAATATTCCCTGGATTATACCCTCTTCATCAGCAATCAGTAATCTAGCGAAGAAAAACTACGATCTAAAACGTGAGCTGGACCGAGTAAATGAAACCAGTCATGCTTTTGCTTGCTCGACACTTTTGGAATTAAGAAGCCAAGGTTTTCAGCAAGCTCAAAATCAGAATATCATAACTAATCGTCTCGATCAACGCTTTTTATCATGGCTGACAACAAAAGATTTAGCCGAAGTAAGCGTGACTGAGAATTCCTATCAGATTGACCAAGCTGTGCTCGATATGTATGAAGTCTCAGAGCACGACCGACGGACGATCGATCGCGAGCTACGTCCTCATCCCGGCTCTTATCCACACAAAGATGAGTGGCGCCAGGATGAGGACGAAAAACTACGCCTGCTCTATCTCACCAAAGAAGTTTTACCAGAAGAGAGCAACGAAGAAGATATCCAGGATGATGACGATTACGCTGACCATAACCAGCGCCGTTCCCGGCGCGCCACGTACCGAACCCTGGAGGAGATCGCCCACGAACTAAAAGTCCATCCCGCCTCCATCGCCGCCCGCCGTCAGGCATTGGGTCTCTACCGCCCGGAGGAATTCACAGCAGCCGTTGCCGATCTAGTCTCCTACTGCGTGGGTTGCCTGTTCAGCCGCTGGGATATCCGTATTGGCGCCGGCGAGCTGGAGCCGCCGCCTTTGCCCGACCCCGAAGAGGGTCTGCCGCTCTACCCTCCCGGCGCCTTGCGCCCGGACAGCCCGCCACTTGAAGCCAAAGGCGCATTAGCCAAGGTCATCGAACATTCTGCCGGGCGCGGCATGTTGGTGGACGACCCCGGGCACCAGCACGATCTGGTCGCCGGCGTCGAAGCTTGCCTGAGCTATCTCTTCGGCGAAGATAAGCTGCCCGCCATCCGGGGGGAGATTAAGGAAGCGTTGGGGCGCGACCTGCGTTCCTGGCTGGCGCGCTCCTTCTTCCCTTTTCATATCAAACGCTATTCCAAATCGCGCCGCAAAGCGCCCATCTACTGGCAGCTCTCCACCCTGGGCAAAGGCTATTCTCTCTGGTTGTACTATCACGCCATTGGAGCGGACACGCTGTACACGGCAGTGCGCGAGTACGTCTCGCCGAAGACCCAATTCGAAGAGCAGCGCCTGGCGGAGCTCAAAAGAACATTCGAGCGCCTCAAAACCAGCGGCACCGCCCGCGAGGCGCGCAGCGCCGAGAAAGCCGTCGAGGATCAGGAGGGCTTCCTGCAGGAACTGTACGCCTTCCGCAGCGAGCTACAGCGGCTGGCGGATTGGGGCTACAACCCGGATCTGAATGATGGCGTGATCCTCAACATCGCGCCCTTACATAGGCTGGTATCCTGGCAGGAGGCTGAGAAGTACTGGGAGCAGCTCGTTCAGGGTGAATATGATTGGAGCAGCATGGCGAAACACATCAAGGAAAGAGGCGCCTATGGCTGAAGGAACACAAGTTAATTCTGTACCAGTTGGGTTGCGACCTCATTTTCAGGAATACGAACCTGAGCTTCTCGACTTGGAAAAAGACGCTGACCTGATCATCCAGCGCACCCTGGAGTTCGGCACCTGGGATGAGGCGCGCTGGTTGTTTGCCACCTATGGCAGGGCGCGCATTCGCTTCTTCTTGCGCAAGCGGGGCGAACGCATGCTTTCACCAGTGGTTTTTCATTATTGGCGAAAACTATTGAAGGTGTCCAGGTGGCGGCGTTCACCCTTCGAAACGCCCAAAGGAGAGTTATGGTCCCGGTAATACTGCCTAACCCGCACTGGGAGGCGCTCACGCCGGAGACACGCCAGGCTTTTGACAAAGCAGCCGGGTTGAAGCTCATCCGGCGCTATTATCTGGCTGGTGGCACGGGTCTGGCACTGCACTTGGGGCATCGCTACTCGGTAGATTTGGATTTCTTCTCGCCTTATCCCGATTCTGCTGGTCCGGACGAGCGCGCTATCCTGCGCGAGACTTTCGATGACTCCACCCTATCTGTCCTCCACGATGCCGATGCCACCTTTGTGGCGACCTGGCGGGGAGTGGGAGTGAGTTTCTTTCGCCTGTCTCTTTATCCCCTGGTTCAGACCACCTGGCTGGTCGAGGGAGTGCTGCTGGCAACTTTGGAAGAAATCGGCGCTATGAAGCTGGCTGCAATCATTGATCGCGGGACGCGCAAAGACCTGGTAGATCTCTACTACATTCTCCAACAAACCTCACTCGAACACCTGTTTGAGGTTGCCGCTGTTAAATACGCTCGGGTGCGTACATTCGCTGTCAGCGCGGTGCGCGCCCTGGCTTACTTCGAGGACGCTGAGGCGTTGCCGATGCCCCGAATGATAGACCGAACACCCTGGCAGACCATGAAGCGCTTTCTGGAACGCCAGGCATTGGAGGCCGGGCGTAAACACCTGGATGATTTGTGGGATTAGAAAAAAACTGAGTAAGAGCTAGGAAGGAGCCACATGCTGATCCGTGATATCTTTCAAGACCCTATCGACCGACCGATCGAAGAAGTCATCAAGGTCGATCAGATTAATGAAGCGGTGGTGTACCAGGAACTGCGCGAGTACATTCCCACGGTTTCGATCCAACGCCATTTTCGTGAGATCCTGGAAGCCATCAACGCCTCGCGCACTGAGCCAACCGAGGGGATCGGCGTGTGGGTGTCGGGTTTCTTTGGCTCGGGCAAGTCCAGCTTTGCCAAGATGCTGGGCTACATGCTGGCGCAGAGGCGGGTTTTGGGACAGAACGCCGCGGAGATGCTGCGTGCCCGCTTTACAGACGACAAGCTGAAAAATATCCTCGCCCTGGTCAACCGCACCATTCCCTGCACGGTGGTTATGTTCGACATCGCCACCGACCGGGCGGTGCGCACCGGGCGAGAGAACGTCAGCGAGATTATGTATCGCGCCTTGTTGCGGGAGTTGGGCTATGCCGAAGATCCCGACCTGGCTGAGCTCGAGATCGCCCTGGAGGGCGAGGGGCGTTTAGATATTTTCAAATCACGCTTTACAGAATTACATGGGAAAGACTGGGACGAGCGTAAGCACCTGATCGCCTTTGCGCTCAACGAAGCCAGCGCGGTGATGCATGAGCTGGAGTCGGGGACATATCCGCTGGCGGATTCATGGGCGAAGACCCACCGTGAGATCCATGTTGACGCTAACCTGATTGCCGATCGCTCGCTGGAGCTGATGCGCCGCCGGCGCAAAGATCAGGCGCTGATCTTCATCATCGACGAGGTGGGACAGTACGTCGCCCGTCACGTGGATCGCATGTTGGATCTGCAGGGTATCGTGCAGGCGCTCGGGCGGGCGGGAAAAAACTGGGTGCAGAGCGGGAAGGGGCAGTTCCAGACCTGGCTGGTGGTGACCTCCCAGGAAAAGTTGGGGGACGTAGTGGATGCCCTCGGCGACCGACGTATCGAGCTGGCGCGCCTGCAGGACCGCTTCCCGGACCGGTTGCGGGTCGATCTGGAGCCAACGGATATCACCGAGGTGACCAGTAAACGCGTCCTGACCAAGACCCCTGAAGCCGAAAGAGAACTCAAGAAGCTCTTCAGCCAAAACAAAAATCGCCTGGCGACCCACATCCAGCTCCACAAAACCAGCCGTCGTTCTGAGCCGGACGAACGTGGCTTTGTGCAACTTTACCCCTTCTTGCCCTATCAGATTGATCTGGTGATCGACATTGTCTCTGGTCTGCGCGCTCAACCGGGAGCCAGCCGGCACACCGGCGGCAGCAGCCGCACGATCATCAAGCACGCCCAGCAGATGATCATCAACCCTGAGACCGACCTGGGTTCACAGCCGGTGGGTAAACTGGTTAGCCTGGATTTGGTGTACGAGCTACTCAAGCCTAATTTGGTCAGTGAGCGTCGCAAGGACATCGCTGACGTCGAGGTGCGTCTTGCTGGGGATCCATTGGCAGCAAAAGTAGCGAAGGCAATCGCCCTGCTCGAGTTCGTGCGTGATCTGCCGCGCAGCGCTGAAAACCTGGCGGCGGTGCTCTGCGATCAGATAGAAGGACAGCCGCTGGTCGAGTCGGTAAAAGCAAGCCTGAGTCGTCTGGAAGAAGCGCAATTCATCCGTGAAACGCCCGATGGTTGGAAGCTGCAAACCGCACTGGAGAAGGACTGGGATAGTGAGCGCCGTTCCATCGCGCCCAAGATTGCCCAACGCAAGGAACTGCGCGTCGAGATTTTACGAGCCATTTTTGGCGAACCCAAACTGCGCGCCTACCGCTACAGAGACTTGCGCACATTTCGCCTGGCGGTGGAAGCCGATGGAAGGACCATCACCGAAGGCGATATCCCCATTATCCTGACCCTGGCAGAAGATGAAGCCGATTTCGAAAGTCTTTGTCGGGAGGCGCGCGAAGCCAGCCGTCCAAACACTGCCGGTGAAAATAAACTCTTTTGGGTTGTGCCAATGACCCAGGAGGTCGAAAAAGGGCTAACCGAGCTGTACCGCTCGATCGAGATGATCGCTCGCCATGAGCGCGAGTTCAAGACCAGCGATGAATACGCCCTCGTGCAAAACGAAAAAGACAAGCGCGATACGCTGAGCCGCAACTTACGAGCAGATCTGCAATCTGCTTTTATGAGAGGCAAAACATACTTCCAAGGTGTAGAGGAGGTTTCCTCCACCTGGGGACAGACTCTCGTTGATGGGTTGAGAGCCTTTCTGGATAAAGCCGTGCCGATGCTCTACCCCAAATTTGACCTTGGGGCTTACGCGGTGGACGAGCGCGATGCCGAAAAATTCTTGACCGCCGCTAATCTTGCCGGTCTTCCCACGGTGTATTATGAAGGTAAGGATAAAATCGGGCTGATCCAACAGGAACAAGGGCGCTTCGTCATCAATAAGGATGCCCCTGTGGCAGCCGAGGTGATGAGTTTTATCCAACGCATGCACAGCTACGGAGAGAAGATCACCGGTCGTGCGGTAGAAGATCGCTTCCAAGGTATGCCTTACGGGTGGGATGTCGGGGTAGCCAAAATTGCTCTAGCAGCTTTGATCCGCAAGGGGATTTTAGAGGTGTCTTACCAAGGACGCCGTTATCGCGATTATCGCGACCCAGCAGTCCGCGAAGTATTCGCCAAAGTGCCAGCCTTTCGTTCGGCTGCATTTGCCCCACGCGAAGCGCTCGATTTCACTATACTTAGCTCTGCGGCGCGTAATTTCGAGCAAATCTATGGGCGCGAGCTGGATCTGGAAGAGGGTGTCATCGCCCAGGCGGTCATCGAAAGAGCGCGCGAGGAGCGTGAGCTGGTATTGCCCCTGGAAGCCAGGGTCAAAGCGCTGGGATTGCCGGGGGGGGATTTCCTCACCGAATTCCGTCTCATGCTCGAAGGGTTGATTGCCAGCGCTCCGGACGATGTGGTCAAGACCTTTGCCAACGACGGGGTGGGATATCAACAAGCTAAGGAGCAAGTCGGGCGTATCCTTGTTGGCACCTCGGGAAGCAATTTGGAAACGCTACAGCAAGCGCAAATGGCAATTTATCGATTATTGCCTGTCCTGGCGAGTCGAAAACCCGCCGATGATCCTATCCTAGCGAAGGGCGAGCGATTACGAGAAATTATAGAATCCGAAAGCGTGTATGATCGCCTGGCTGATATTGGTAGAGATACAGTAGACATTCTTCGCAATTACAGGGATTTATACAAGGAACAGCATAAAGAAAGACGCAGGTTATATGAGGATGCGGTGGATGTCCTGATGAACCAGATAGAGTGGGTTAGCATACCAGATGAAGCGAAAGAGCGCCTGCTGAAGCCGCTTGAGAGTAGAGCTTGCGGGAGCCTGGAGTTAGAGCACGTAACTTGCCAAACGTGCAACGCTACCCTAGATCAAATCAGTTCAGATATTGCCGCGGTGGATGGACTCTTAAACCAGGCGCTAGAAAGGCTGGCTGAGCTGACCACTGCGGATGCCAGAGTTGTCCGAGTCAAGCCTCTTGAGTTTTTCAGGGGAGCCATTCAGGACCCTGCTGATCTGGACCAGCGGATTGAGGCATTGCGCGAGCACATCAAGAAGTTGTTGGCTGAAGGCGCGCGGATCATCTTCGAATGAAGCGAGCGTCCGATGAAACCTCTGACGGTTTTTCAGCATAATTTCGCCGCCGCCGAGAATTTGATCCGTCTCTATGATCTGTTGTCAGGTCCGACGGTTGAAGACGGCGGGACCAAGGCTGTAATCGAAGCAGCCAAGAAGCATCTTGAGATTTTAGACGGCGAACAAATATTTTACCTGCACAATGATCGTATCTTCCTGGTGGCGCGCGAAGCCGCGCAGGTTTCAGCTAACTTTTTCCACGAACACAACCTGACCTCGCTTTTGCGGCAAGCGGTTGTAGCAGCTTGTTCAGCCTTGGATGCTTACTTCAATGACAAATTTCGCGAGAATGTGTTGACGGTTTTATTGGCAAAGAAACGATACGCCCCTACGAAACTCAGAGAATTACAAATGTCTTTCGATGATTATCTATCTTTAGATAGCTGGGCGAACCCTGAAGAACGCTTACAGCAGATCCTTGAAAAGAATCTTGAGCGGAAAACGCTTTCTAATGCAAATGGAATCGCGGAAATCGCTGAAATACTTGGCATCAAGGATTTCTGGAATAAAGTTGGGCATGAATGCGGTGAAAAACCGGGGGATCTGATGCAAATAATCAACGATATCGCCGCGCGTCGCAATGATATTGTTCATCGAGCAGATCGTCCCAAAGAACAACAGGAAATCAATGGTAGCGGACTCCAGGTGATCAATCGAGCCTGGGTGAATCATCGGGTGCAAATTGTGAAAACTGTAGTTTTAGCCTCAGAGAAAATCATCGATGCGGAAATGAACGCATTGAAGGCTCAAACTGAAAGTACAAGCGAGTCCTGATGGGAATTGTAACCGCTCACCTCGTCCAACGAATAGCTCGGCTTATCAACCAGCATCATGTGGTCGTGTGGTATGACCCTGAGAAGCATTATGCCGATTTTGCCCAGTCGATCAGCCTACCGGATGTCGAAATCGCTCAATATCAAGGCAGCTTCTTTCAGCTCCGGCATGATATAGAGCCTCATATTGCTGCTGAGAATCCCCCTCGCTTGCTGGTTTATGTTGCGATGGATCGATCCGCCTCAGGCAATGCTCTGGTTGAGGCAGAGAGGGCGGGGGCGGTTTTAGAACCAAATGGCTCTGGTGGATTACAGGACACCTCCCTGGAGACGATCGGCAGGTCAGCCTTGGTCGGGGTTTTAGCCCCAAACATATTGGATGAAGTCCTGAATAATAAAAACTTGTCCCTGGCTGATTTGGATCGGATTGCCCAGCGAAGCGGACCGGTAACGGGTGTGCTTTCGCTCATCTTCGGCGCTGCCGCTTCTCCATCGGATGTTGCTTTGAATTTTCTCACCCAACCGGATCTGGATCAGGAGATCAAAGCTAAATCTGTTCAGGATGAGTTGGTCAGACTCTTACAAGATACCTTTGGGCTGCCTGAAACGGTATTTGATCATCTAAACGACCTGAGAGCTTACCTCACGCGTCATCTACTACTTACCGAATTCAAAGCTGACCTCCCGGAGGAAACTGGATTGAGGGTCTTGGGATCAGTGCCATCTCCTGCTCACAACTGGCAAGTCGAAGCCTGTCAGAGATTGGTTACTCGATGGCGCGATTCGTTTAGATTGCGCGGAGAGTACGAGATGGCAGCACAAATGGTGGAAGAAGCCTTCAGACTATCCGAGATCGAAGTGAATTGGGAAGACATCCAGAACAACCAGACTTTTCCCTTTGTTGAGGGTAAATTGATCGTCCAGGCTGAAAAATGGATTCAAGATGGAGAGTATGCAAAAGCGATGAAATTGGCCGAGGCGCGACAGAGTTCATTCTGGAGCGTTGAAAATACCGCATTGCAGTGGTCGTTGTTAGCGCTGATTGCAGCCCTTAGAAATGGAATCCAACATGTTTCCTGGACGTTGAATAACAAGGCCAGGTCAGCGGGCGAGATTATCAAGGCGTATACCATTGGCGAAAACGATAGCGCTGCATGGCATGAGCTGGATACCATCCATCGCCATTTAGAGCGGTTATATACCAGTGCTAAACCATCTGCAGACATAGATCAACATGTCAAAAACGCACGAAGCGCTTATTTCAGCCTGATCAACAAGATGGCTGAGCGATATCAAGAGGCGCTTGTCAACCAGCAGTTTCTCGTTGAAAACGTACAATCGCAGATCCAAATATTTCATAACCAGGTAAGACCATTGCTGCAAACCGCCAAAGTTGCTTACTTCCTGGTGGATGCTTTGCGCTTTGAAATGGCTAAAGAACTGGTAGACAGCTTATCAGACACCAGCCAGGCAACACTACTGCCTGCGCTGGCAATCGCACCTACGATTACTGAAATCGGTATGGCCGCGTTGTTACCAGGAGCGGAGTATGGGTTGGAGCTGGTTGAAGTCAATGGCAAGCTGGCGGTTGAAGTCAAAGGGAATCCGCTCAAAGTGCGTGGAGAACGCATGGACTATGTGAATGTGCATGGGGGGTATATTGCCGAAACCTTCACACTTGGTGAATTGCAAAAACCGAACCGTATTGCTAAGGAGCGTATTGAACGGGCGCAGCTTATTGTGGTGACATCTCAGGAAATCGATCAAATTGCAGAAGAACAGGCACCCTATCTCGCCAGAAGTGTGATGGATGATTTGTTAATTCACTTGAGAAGCGCCATGCACAACCTGGTGGATGAAGGTGTAGGAGTATTTGTTTTGGCAGCAGATCATGGCTTCGTTTTTGTTGATGAAATATCCAGTGATATGTTGATCGAACCGCCTGACGCAAAGCCTGTCAAATTCAACCAGCGGGTCTGGGTTGGAAAAGGCGGCAAAACTCCCACAGGTTGTTTGCGTTTCAAAGCAAGCGAACTGGGGCTAGGGGGAGACTTGGAATGCGTATTTCCACCTGGTCTGTCCGCATTCAAAGTGGCAGGTGGGGCAGACCCCTATTTTCACGGCGGGCTGTCTTTGCAAGAGATGATTATCCCGGTTGCCACGGTACAGCTTCGAGCAGTTCAAGCTCCATTAGCAAAAGTAGATTATTCACTCACGATGGAACGCCCATTAATTACCTCCCGGCTGTTCACTATTGCAGCTTACTTCTCCGTGAAGGGCTTATTTGACGCCCCTCATTGTCGGGTGATCTGCGTCGCCAAGTATAAAGGGGAAACGATAGCCAAAGCTGTGGCGGCCGGGTATGGGTTCGATCAGAACACGTCAGAAGTCACGCTTGAAAAAGAAAAAACTAACTATATAACCTTGATGCTGACAAAAGAGATTAATAACGTGACCGTGAAAGTCTACCTTCTTGACTCTGACACCCAGGCTGAATTGGCGCATTTAGACGGTATAAAAGTGGATATCGCGATTTGAGGGAGTAACCAATTATGGAAAGCGGTTCCGGTTTTACCCAAGAACAAGTTCATGCCCAGCCGTCTCTGGCGGATGCACTAGATCAAAAAGCAAACGCGATCTTTGGCGGCAAGGTTGTTCGCAAAGATCTCGTGCGCAAGGTTAAAGTCGGCGCCAATGTGCCTGTTTATGTGCTGGAGTACCTGCTAGGGAAATATTGCGCCACAGATGATCCGCAAGCCATTGAAGTCGGGTTGCGTCTGGTGAACGATACCCTCTCAGACAATTTCATTCGCCCAGACGAAGCTATGAAGGCACAGTCGCGAGTCAAGGAACGCACCGAGATGACCTACATTGACAAAGTCTCGGTGCGTCTGGATGGGACAAAGTATTGGGCAGAACTGGTCAACTTTGGACATAATTTCGTTCATATCCCGGATTTCATCGTTCGCAAATATGATCGCTTGTTTGAGGGTGGGGTTTGGGGCTTAATCCGGATCGAGTATCGTGAAGATGAGGAAGTGGGAGGAAAAGCGCGTCCGTTTTTCATCTCCGAGCTGACACCCATTCAACTGGCATCGTTCAACATTGAGGATTATTGTGTACGCAGAGCTGACTTCACCACAGATGAATGGATTGACCTGTTAATCCGCAGTATGGGGCTGGAACCAGCGAATTTTTCTCGTCGCGTGAAGTTACTAATGCTAATGCGTCTGGTGCCGATGGTGCAGCGCAACTATAACCTGATTGAGCTTGGACCTCGCGGGACAGGGAAATCCTTTGTCTATCGCGATCTTTCTCCCTATGCGATCTTGATCTCTGGCGGCAAAACAACCGTGGCGAATCTGTTCTACAACATGAGCACCCGCAAAGTTGGCTTGGTCGGTTTATGGGATGTGGTCGCTTTTGATGAGGTGGCTGGAATTAAGTTTGACGATAAGACCGCCATCCAGATCATGAAAGATTATATGGAAAGTGGAAGTTTCAGCCGGGGGCGAGAGGAGTTGGTTGCTGAGGCTTCGATTGTATTCGCAGGCAATATCAACCAACCGGTGGATGTTTTAGTCAAGACAGGCACGCTCTTTCAGCCTTTACCGGAAGATATGCAAGATATGGCATTGATCGACCGCATTCACTTCTACGTACCGGGGTGGGAACTCCCAAAGATGCACAACGAATATCTAACCGATCACTATGGTTTCGTTGTGGATTATCTGGCAGAGGCTTTCCGAGAATTGCGCCGGCGCAACTACACAGATATCTCTGACCGGTATTTCTCATTGGGAACCGACCTCAATACACGCGACGCCAAAGCGGTGCGGAGGACGTTGTCAGGATTGATCAAGCTGCTTCATCCATTAGGAGATCCCAACAAAGAAGAGGTAGCAGAATACTTAGAACTCGCCTTAGAAGGGCGCAGAAGGGTCAAAGAACAATTGAAGAAGATGGGGGCTTTTGAGTATTACCAGACCTCATTCTCCTATATTGATATTGAAACCATGCAAGAACACTATGTTGGCGTTCCCGAAGAGGGTGGGCGCTCCTTGATTGGTCAGGATCCGTTGCCTGCGGGAAGTGTTTATGCAGTCGATCTCACAAGTGCTGATACAGTCGCACTCCTAAGGATTGAAGTGAGTCGTATGAGTGGTTCGGGGAAGTTGAGAATTACCGGCAGCCCAGACCGAACCATGAAAGAATCGGTAATCACAGCATTCAATTATGTCCGGGCAAATAAAGCGCGCCTTGGGATCGAGCGTGATTTAGACAGTTACGACTTCCATGTTCAGATTGTGGACTTGACCCATTCGAAGGAGGGTGTTCAGGCAGGCGTGGCTTTCTTTGTAGCCCTCTATTCCTTACTACGGGAAAAGCCAGCATTGGCTGGACTGGTTGTGTTGGGTGAGTTGACTATTCAGGGGAATATTCTACCCGCGCGCTCGTTAATTGAGCCGTTGCAAGTTGCAATGGATAATGGCGCCAAGAAAGTGCTTATACCAGTTGGTAATAAACGGCAATTTCTTGAGGTTCCGGGAGATGTAATTGAGCGGGTAGACCCCATTTTTTATGGAGACCCACTGAATGCGGCAATGAAAGCATTAGGGATGAATTGATCAAACATCTGACTCACGTGCCATGCTAGAGGGAGTGAGGTAATATGTGGTATGACTGGCAACCTAGACCAACATTTATGTGGGAAGATCTTGAAATGATCTGTCCGGCTGGAGAATATCGGGTTATTGATCCAAGCCAAGTGCCAGCAGGAATGATATCTCCTGGATTATTAGCAAAGTGTCATAGCGTGTTAGTTTTATGCTCAGGCACACCAAATGGGCGTGTATATGCGATGTTCAATCTAAATCGCATTGATAATGTTGATATTGATCAAATGCCGTATTGCATTGCCTTTGACGGTAATGAACCCCTTCCCAGTGGTATTTTGATCCAACACGCAAACTATCCAGGGCGAACAACACCGCTTCCGGTAGATTTTTATCCATACATATCTGCAAGTGGTACTTATCCACTACAAGAAATGCCCGCATGCGACAGTGGCTCATTATCCGAGCTAAGTATCGGCAGTCAAGAGGAAGCCTTCAGATTACTTGTAACCGTTATTGAGAAGAATTTTCCGGAGGAAGAATAATCTTCGTATATCGAATTGAGGATGTTGTTGATGGATAACGAAACTCCCCTTGATTAGTGAGTTCCGTACATTAAACCGATAGATTTCTACACAAAAGCGCCGTCGTGGTCTTTCTTTATTTATTACTCTCATTTCTTGACCGAAGAAGGGTTACAACAACTAAGGAAGGCGTCTCCCGGGAGTGCTGGTCGCAATTGGACATCAGGCTTAAAAGAGTTGGATGCTATTCAAGTACCAGTGCCGGACTACATATTACAATGCTGGTTTGATTAGGTTTATCAGCGGGTGGAAGCACTCAGAAGGGATCAGGCTGTAGTTCTTACAGAAGTGGACGCACGGTGTTTTTTGTAAAATAATATGAGCCCACCTGGGTAAAAAAATAATAACGAAAATGAGCCCACCGGGATCAACCTCCGGTAAGATGCAACCGGAGGTGAAGGAGATGAGAAAGGTGGATGGCTTTTCAATGTTAATTTTCAGCCAGGGTGGTCGGTTTTTATTTTAACGTGAGTTCGGGTTAGGCGGGCAGACAAGCCAGCACATCCCGACCTAAAGATGGTTTCTTGGGCTGATGAGCATAGGCATCAGCCCACACAGGAGATTGACCAAGAAATTACCCACACTGCGATGGCGGGAATGCTCAATCTGCGAGATGTTCTTGAGCTGATCGATCACACTCTCCACAATGGCCCGTTTTCTCAGCAAGATGCGGTCGCTCAAGGTCATCGGCAATCGGTTCTTGGCATTTGATCTGAGCTTCGTCACCAACTGTACGCCGAAGGTGTTCAACAGTAATTGGTAAAGGTCATTCGAGATGTAGCCCTTATCGCCAAAGACCTTCCCGAACAGCCGACGAACCAGTTTCGGAACCGGTTTGCGGTCATCGACGTTGCCCGGGGTTAGCAGAACATTGAGCAATTCACCTCGGTCGTTGATCACCAGATGCAGTTTAAAGCCGAAAAACCAGCCGGTGGAAGTCTTGCCCCGTTCAGCCAGGCCAGCAAATACTTTGTGAAAGGCGATACGCTGGTTTAGGCAGACCTCTAAGGAAGTGGAGTCGATGAAAGAAACACCGCTACAGGCACCCAGACAGGTTTGCTGAAAGTAAGCACACAGCGGGATCAAAGCCGAAGGAATAAAATCGACAAAGCGGGTGTAACTGACCAAGCCAGGAAACTCGTTGCGCAGATGTGGCAAGACGTGTTCACAGTAATAAGCCTTGAAATTACGGTAGTGCGACTGATGAAAGTGGATCAAGATGGTCATCACTTCACTGATTGACAAGGATCGGGCTCGCCGGCGTTGCCTGACACCGTTGCCCAGCAAATACTGTTCGAAAGCAGGTAAAAATACCTGGCAGAAATCATCGACATGTACGAACAATTCGAGTAGACTTTCCATAGGGACTTCTCCTTGCGTTGGCTTGGGTTGTGGTAACCACAAGTCTACCGCAGTTGAAGTCCCTTATCCCGTACTCACGGTATTTTACAAAATACAGCGAGTTGGGCTTAAATCCGCGAAAGTTCGGTAAATATGCCGATGGGAAACAAGAGCCGTGGAAAAATCCCCTGCCCGTGTTCATTGAAGAGCCGTATCTTTAACGCTTCAAGAAGAGGCAGCCAGATATAGTTTTAACTTTCGAGCAACTGGTTCAGGATCGGCGAGAGAAGAAGGCGGAACGGAATGCGCGTAAAGATAGCCGTGTGTTGGAACCGGCAGTTAGGGAAAATACAGAAAAAGACCCCAATTGATCTGCACGGGATGAGAATTCGCCGGGCATTCCAGTTTATTACTGGACTTTCGCCAATTTTGTATTTTGATGCCATTTTGCTGGATTTTGCGACCAAGCTATCCAATATATGGTGTCCATTCGACCGCTTACGTACTATATATGGCAGAGGCATAAAAAAGGCGAAAGTACAGTTTATTAGATATCGAGATCGGCTATCACAATGAGAAAGGCAGTCTCATTTCATTCACCCAAATCCTAAAGCTTCCCAATAGCATCTTCCAAATCTTCCTCCCCCGGCGCCGTGTAAATCCTGGTCGTGTTCAGGTTGCTATGCCCCAGCAACGTCGCAACCTTCTCCAGCGATACACCTGCATCTATCAATGCCTTTGCAAAACTGTGTCGCAGATTATGCGGAGTGGCGTTCTTTAGCCCAGCTTTCTTCGCAAATCGCTGAACAGCGCGTTGAATCGTCTTGCTCTGCACGCCTTCATTGCGTTGTCCGAGAAATAGGACATCCATTTCCACATCTGGCCTCATTCGCAAATAGTCAATAATTGCCTTGCGGGCTTTTGCGTTCAGCGGGACCTCCCGCCTCTTCGTCCCTTTCCCCTCCCGAACGGTTACGCTCCCCTTTCTATCGTCTAAGGTAATATCGCCCATCCGCAACTGGATAATTTCGCCCACCCGCAGACCGGCAAACAAGATCAGCTTGACAATTGCTGCATCCCGAAGATACATCAACCGCAGACGCGGGTAGCGGCGTATGGCATCTTCAACTTCCTTATCAACCGCCCTTAATAAGGCTGCCCGTTGCTTCTTGTCCAGCCACTTGGGAGCCAGTGCAGTTTCCTTCACTGCTTTCACCCCTTGCACAGGATTGCGCGAGTTTCTGACATATCCCGCCTGATCAAGCCAGTGAGCATAGGAAGCCAGGGCAGCCAGCCGGCGATTGATCGTCTTGGGTTTGGCAGTCTGATCGAGAAGATACTGCTTATAGCTGCGTACGGCTTCGTTCGTCAGAGCATCAGGTGCTAAGGTTTCCCCATAATGACCCTCGTACCACTGAGAGAATAATCGTACATCACCCAAATATCCTGTGATCGTCACCGGCGAGCGATCCTCGGCTAACAAATATGCCTGGAATTCGTCCAGATGCAGTGTGTCTGTCATATTTCCATCTCCATCTTGTTTTTTTGCCCTTACAAGGGTGGTTTTTCGCTTTATGATCAAAGATAGCCACCCCTAACAATTCGTGGCTCCTGGGTCTTCCTGGTGGTTCATAGGACGCCCTAAGATTTTCTGGGTCTTCTCCATTAGGACGCCCTAATAGGATGCCCTAGTGGGACGCCCTATAAATCGCCTTAGGACGCCCTACACAATCAACATTTCAAGATTTCCGTGCCACATCGTGATGCGCGCGTTTCAGGTCCAGGTTGCATTCGAACTTGGGACAACCGGAGGCGGTCTTGTAGCCCCACAGGCTGATCGCCTGGCTCTCAAGCTGGTTTACCGGTTCATAGAGCAGGAAAGCCACCAATTGGCTGATCGGCACGCCCTCCTTCCTTGCCAGATGCTCCAGGCGCTTCTTCAAATCCACTGGGAGGTCAAGGTTGATCCGGTTGGGTTTGCGCTTTTCAGCGCGCTCGCGCTCTTTCTTCTTACGGGATCGTTCGGTTCGAGGCAGGCGTGCTTCATCCTGGCGGCGTTGTCCCCGGCCAAGCAACGACTCAACAGCCGGATCGACGCCGGGTAATTCTTCAAAACTGGTTAACCCTTTTGTGTTCCTGTTCATAGCCATTCCTTTACTCGTTCCAGGACCTGTAGATATCCTCCCACCCGCCTGTTGCCCTGTTCGTAACCATTCAAGGCTCTGGCATTCGGAGCGTAGTCCCACAGCGTCTTCCCGTAGCGAGTCGCCACACGGCATTGGGTATCCTGTGGGATAGGCGGCAGCACAAGCTTGCCAAAGGTTTGTGCCAGATGGATCAACTGCTCATGGCTTTCCAAAGTAACCCGTTCGTAGAAAGTGGGCAGGATGCCAGCCAGCTGGCAGCGGCTAATGCGCTTCAATGCAGCAAGCGTTTGCAAGGCATCGCGCACACCGTTCACCGCCAGCTTGTCGAGTCGGGTGGGGATGAGCAGATAGTCAGCGGCGACCAGTGCAGCGAAGTGCAGTAAGTCAGCGGAAGGAGCGCAGTCCAGCAAGATCACATCATACGGCACTCCTTCCAGCGCATCTGCCAGGACGTACTCACGCATTGTCACGCCTGCCAGGGTTTGCTTCAAGGCGGTGGTGCTCTTATCAGAGCGGATGACATCCAGATGATCTATCCCGCTTGAGGTGATCACTTGTTCAAGTGGAAAGCGTAGATCAGGTGAAAGCAGCCGCCGAAGGTCGTCGCTGTGGGGTAAGCCCAGGCTGTCAGCGACATTCCCCTGGGTATCCAGGTCGATTAGCAAAACATGGTAGCCATTCCTGGCTAATCCGGAGGCCAGAGTGACAGCGGTGGTCGTTTTCCCCACGCCGCCTTTTTGATTCAAGATCGCCATAGTCGTATGCATTTTCTTACTCCTCACCAGCTTGATTCGCTTGATGCAGTTTGACCGCTTTGACTGTTTGACAGGAATTCGAGCAATTTTGGGGTGATAAAGCGGGCGTTCTGGCGCGCCGGATCCTGGCGCAGCCAGCCGCGCAGCTCCCATCTCTCCACGAGCGAACGCGCCCCCCGTTCTGGCATTCCCCATGAGACAAGCAGCGGGATAGACATCTTGCCCTCTGCTTTGTTCAAAGCGCGCTCCACCAATTCCTGCTCTTGACGGTTAAGCACAGCCCTTGGGCTAATCTGCCCGAATATGCGCTTATCCAGGTAGAAGGTCTGCACCAATCCCCAACGGTCGGTGCATGCCAGTCCAGGGCGACTCTCCGGAATACGCACCGCTTCCGGGCAGCCCATCGCACGGGCAGCTTCCAGGCTGCGCACCCGGAAGCAGACTGCGGCGCTCACCTGGTCGCGCACCCGCCCTACCACTTGCTTGGTGAAATCCTGGGCGGCAAACACCAGGTGGACGCCGAATTTTCTGCCCCGCCAGCCTAACTCTGCGACCCGATTAGCAAAACTGCTCTTCGGACCACCCAGAGTTGTCATCAAAGCGCTGAACTCATCAAGTACTACCAGTAGTCGAGGAAGCGGGTCACCCCCTTGACGAGTGACGATCCGGTTATACTCATCCAGACTTTCTGGATATCCTTCCATTTGCATGTACAACCCCGCCCGATGGTCGCACTCGCCGAGGGCACGCTCGACCGCCGCTTGAGCTGATTGCGGCATGGTTGCGATTGGAGTCAACAATGCTGGGTGATTGGTCAGCATCGGGAAGGTGGCGCTGTCCAGATCAACCAATAGAAGCTGAGCGCTTTCGGCAAGTGCCTGGTAGGCCAGTAATCGCAGAAATACTGATTTTCCGGAGCCAGTCTTTCCAGCCACCAGCAGGTGACCAAGCTTCGACCAGGGTTGACTTATCGTCTCACCGCTGTGGTTGACGCCTAATTGCACCCAGCCATCTGCCACTCCGGGGAATGGAATAACCTTTGGCAGTCGGGGCAGCGGTGAGAGCGGGATGGCATAACGCAGCCCATTGGAGTTAGAGAGGAAAACAGGCAGCCCTTGCAAATCGGTGCTCAGGTGATGCAGCAGTTCGGGAGTGGTATAGGCTTCCAGCCGCCTGATACGGGGAAGATCCAGAATAGCAAAGAGCAGCACCATGCCCTGGGTCGAGGTGAGCAAAAATTCAGCAAACGCCGCTTCCAGGCCGCGCTGTTGCAGCACCTGTGGTAGCCGCTTTGCAACGATCTGCGCCTGGAGCTGGTAACGCCTGGAAATGAAGTTGCTGGTTTCAAACGTCATTGTCTTCTCCTTCCTGAAGAGCCTTCTGCTGGATACGCGGCAGCACATCTGAGATCCAATCCTTGACTTCTTCGGGCTCCACTACCCGGACATTGCCTAATAGTGGATTTGAAGGAGGTTGTGTTAGAGCGGGTAGCGCGCGCCTACGCGGAGGCTGGCCTGGAAGGCCACGGCTGACGAGATCGACAGCCTGATCACGCGCTTTCACCTGGGATTGCAGCTCAGGAGCAGCCAGCAACGGAGCTTCCGGTTGGCCATTCTTGCCAATCGACACCGCCGCCCCGAAGAACAAATCTGGGTCAATGACGTTACGCTTGCCGTGATCATCAAGGATCAATATTGGTGCATCGCCTCGTGGATCCCGCGGAATGGCTCGCCGGCGGAGTGCTTCCGTGTTGCCCCAGATCCAGGCCAGATAAGCCACCAAAGGGACAGCGATTGCCAGGATTACCCAGGGCGCGGCCGCTTGTATTTTATTGATCGTGCGTTGGCGTTCAGCCGCCATCCTGGCCATATCGGCTTGAGCTGCTTGAGCAGTCTGTAGTGCCTGCACGCTGGCGACTTCGGCAGTAGCCTGGTTGTTCCAGGCAGATTGGGTGGCAGTACTTGACCAGCTCACTGCCGTGGCATTGGCGGCAGCCGTGGCGGTTGCCTGACTGCTATCGGCTGTTGCGGTGGCGTTCCACACCTGTTGTGTCTGGGTGGCTGCAGCCGCAGCTTGGATGCCTTCTTCGGTAGCCTGAGCAGCTACATAGGCAGCCTGTATCGCATCCTGCGTCGCGCCTGCCTGGACGGTCGCCTGCCATTCGGCGGCATACAAAGCCTGTGCGGTAGAAGTTTGCACAGCCTGTACAAATTCCAGGGTCGCTCTAGCCTGAACTCCGGAGACATTGGGATCTGCGCTGATATAAGCAGCATCATCGCATGCGGCCAATATCCCTCCAGCCAACATTAGAATGAGCAGGATAGATAACTTGTGGGTTTTCATGTGGGCATCCTCACTAGCCGCATCTATCCCCACCACCCAGCAGGCAGCTGAGGTCGATCATCATCTTCGGATTCGACCTGGCTTTGCTGCAGAAGCTGGGTAAGTAGCATTTGCTGTTGGAGGAGCAGTTGTTGGTAAGGATCAGGAGCATCCACTCGCCTCCATTGGGCGTTCGGCCCACTCATCCAGCGGCCATTGTTCTTTGGTTGAACCTGGCTGTGCTTCCAAACCTGGCGTTGAATGACAATATAGGCTGCCATACCAATCAGTAGAGCCACCACCAGGGTCAGGAGTATTAGGATCAGCGTTTGGCCTCGCCCGACATCGCTCAATCCTTGGGAGGCGATCTGTGCTGCCCGGGCAGCATCCTGAGCCGCTCGGGCAGCCTCGATCACGCTCTGCGCCTGAGCGATCTCCACAGCATTGTCGCTTAGACCGCATGCAGCCGCAGCGAGTAAAACCAACAAAACAAGGGCAATGAAGATTACGATCTTTTTCATGTCATACATCCATTGAAGCAAACTGATTACCAATATCCAGTGTCAGGGACCGACAAACCCAATTGATCGGCCAGCGTTCGTAGACGTGGGCGAGGCGCGCCTTCCATTGCCTTCCGCCAGGTTTTGTTCCAGGAACTCTGTCCATTGATCTCTCTGACAAGCATTTCCGCCAGCTCGTTGGCAGGTAATTCGGATAACTGATCAAAGGCGCCACCTGCACCACGACTTGGGTCTGGGATCAACCGAGAGACAGCGTGAGCAATGGGATCTCGGATGCCATTTCCGCTTGTGCTGGCAGCGTAAAGCAGCCAGGAGATAAAAGCCTGAGCCGATAAACCATTCTCCAGGAGCAATTCCTGGTTTTTGGTACTAATCCGGTTTCGTGTGAGTAATCCCGATAAATTCCATTCCATACCCACCACCCCCTTCCCGATTGTGCCGGCTGAGACTTCCAAATCAGGCTCTCCGTCGGCGTCGGTGGTGGTTGGAGTGTTTTTCTTGTGATTCAAACCAAGTGCTAAGGTGTTTAAACTGTGCCAATCGCGCCAATCGGGTGTGTCACTCGCGCCATTCTTATGAGTGTCAACCGCGCCATCATGCGTGTCACTCGCGCCAGGCTTATGTGTGTCAGTTGCGCCATTATGTGTGCCACTCGCGCCAATGAGATTGGCATTTTGATTCCCCCTATGTGTGTCAATCGCGCCAATCCGATTCGAGCTTTCAGCACTGCTATGTATGTCATTCGCACCAAGGAAAGTGTTGCCCTCTTGGCTGCTATGTGTGTCACCTGCGCCAATCGCTACCGCGGACAGAGATTCATTCGCGCGTGTCTGGTCGCTTTCGGTCATCGGCTCGCCCAGGCAAACCTTGAAGCGTCGGGGGGCATCCTCCCAGGATCCGATTTCGCGACCTGTTTCCCGGACGAAGGTAGCAACCTCGCTGGTTCGCAGCCATTCCCAGACTGTCTTGACGCGTTTCAGACCCAACCAGCGGGCAGCCTCGGCGTATCCTTCTGGCAGAAGGATTTCATCTCTCACCTCGCCGGTACGCTGGTTGATGTAACCACGATCGCGCATCAGGGTCACAAACCAGCCTGGTCCGGGTCCTAACCTGGGCAGCCAGTGTGAAACGAAGTAATGGGTCAGAAAAACCAGGTCTTTAGGCGGCATCAAGTGGTGTGCCAATTTGTCTGCTAATTCCTGGAACTGCGCTTTTTGGCTTTCGGGGATCGCACCGCACACAGCCTGAAGGACCTGTTGAACAGAGTGTGGTTCATCGGTGATGTCTTCGTCTGGAGTCACCTTATCCGGCCAGGGAATCAGCTCATCGACTGGCGTCTCCAGAGCTGATTGAATAACAGCCACCGGTGTTTTCCCTTGAGCAAGCTGTCGGTAAAGCCAGGAGCGCAAGGATCGCTCATCAAAGAGAGTCAGAGGTGGACTCATGGTTACCCGGTAATATCGAGAGGATTGATGCGGGCGACCATCTTTTCCCCGACTCCAGCGTGGCTCACTATCGACTGGCTTTACCAGCCATCGCAGGCGCTTCCATGTCTCGGGTTTGGCAACCCAGCGCCAGAAAGTTCGTGTGCTCATCCCAGAAAAGTGGGCAACCTTCTTGGAAGGTGCACCGAATTTCTTTCCTGGTTGCCTGGCAGCGCCAGCTTCATAGGCTGCTTGGCGAAATCCGATGTACAGCCAGGCTAACTCCATTCCCAGAAGCGGGATGTATCGCATGAAGTAGCTAGGCACTACAATGACCTGGTCAGGCTGGACGATTTCGTCATAGATCGACTGATATTCCGCCTGGATTGAAATTACCGACGGCTGTTTGTCTGAAATGGGATCTTCATCATCAAGAAAATCTTCCTCCTCGCTTTCAAAGTTATCTTCAACGACAATAAAATCGACTACTACTTGTTGATTCAAGATGCCAGTCAGCAGACGCGTCAAAGTACTGGTCAGGCGGCTCGCCAACCATTCTCGCCCATAGGAATTGGGGGTACCAATGGTGAAAACTCCATCTTCGTACGAGACAAAGCTGGTATCACGCACCCATGCATCAAACGACGCCTTTGGCATGCCCATACACAACTGGTCAAGCGCCATTTGCCACGCCCTCTCCGGTTGGATATTAGAGCCGTTCATCATTGCTCTCTCCCATTGGGTTTGGGTAGTACAGTGGTCTTGCTGTAACCGGTTTTATGCAGAAACTTGCCAATGGCATCTTCTGGGACACGAAAGGTTCGGGGTCCGAATCGAATGGCTTCAAGCCTACCTTCCTTGATCCAGCGGTAAACCGTTTTAGGGTGAACGCGTGCCCATTCCGCTACTTCGAGCACGGTCAGCAGGTTGCGGGCATTCCAGGTGCCCGGCGGTGGGTGTGTAGGTTGTGTGGTCATCAGCATTTCTCCCGCCGGCTTCTTGGGAGAATCAAAAAGCCGGCACTCAATCGATATCGATTGAGCGCCGGCGAAAATTGTGAGGACTAACGCAGCTAAACCGTCTTACGTGCTACTGAAAGGGCACCCACCCTCTCCGCTAAGCGTATAATTTTCAGAGCAATTTCACCGGGGCGGTGCGCCCCAACTGATAGTAGACGCAGTTCCAGTTGCAGGTCTTGAGCGGGATGATGTCGATGCCCAGCGATTGACCCAACCGCCGTGAGGGGACAGGTCCAAAAACATATTTCATAGTAACCTACGTGCCTTCGGAAATCATACGCGGATATAAGAATTTTCCTGGCGGCTCACTTTTAATTCTGTGAGTAACCAACTGGCGCATAAGGCGAAAACAAGACTTGCGGCTCGATTTCACCCAGCTTGCGCCTGGCGAAACGGCAGGCTTCTGCAAACAGCGCGGCGGCCTGCTCAGACGGTAGCTATTTCAGGTCGCAGGGCAAAAAACCGCGCGTCAGAAGATAATCCGTCACCAGGATGCGCTCCATATTCAAAGAGATGGGGCGCGCCCAAAAATTTTCCAGGCCCGACCATCGTTCAGACATCTCCGCCTCCAGGAGCAAAATAACAAAAAACCGCCAACCTGCCCATCCAGGTCAGCGGCTTCATGGTTACCCGTGCCCGTGCGATACACTTTCATCACACGGCGCGGCTTCCTTCAACTTACCGCCGAAGTAATTCTCCAGCGCCTGACGCACCGTGCCGCTTGCGCCGGTGGCGACCTGGATGCCGGCCTGCGCAAAAAAAACTCAATGGCGCGTCCGCCCATTCCGCCGCTCAAAATAACATCGGCTTTTTGCTGCCGGATAAAACCCGGAATCTGCCCCGGCTGGTGTGCCTGGGCGAGCGGATTGGCCACACCCCGCACAGAGGTCACTTCTCCATTCTCCATGTCCACAAATATAAAGTAGGGCGCGTGTCCAAAGTGCTGCGCCACCAGGCTTTCGAGGCCATTGTTGTTTTCTGCGGTAACTGCGATTTATATATCAATTCTCCTCGTTGATCAGTTTTTCCAGTTCTTCCGCCATCATATAACCTTCAATGGCGATTTCTTGTGAAATCACGCCGGGCACTTCGGCCACGGCTTTTTTGATAGCCATGGCCAGCGTCACGGCAATCGGACACACAAACGACGAGGGACGGAAGGTATATCGTACCTTGCCGAGTGCGTCAACCACCAGGTTTTTCACCAGGCGCATCTGCACCACGTCGACGCCGGTTTCGTGGTCAATCACGCTTTTCAGACGTTCCAGGATGGCAGTTTCGAGGTCGTTCATTTTTCCTCCAACAGGGAAGAAATGACTCGTTCCCACACCTGGCGGATGGCGACGCTGGCTGGGGCTTCTGGTCGAAAGGCCGTCACCGCTTCGCCCCCGACCATCGCGCTGGCTACCGTCAAATCGAACGGAATCCTGCCGACGGTTTCGATTCCGTTCCCCCAGCAAAACGATTCAATCTCTTCCGTCCCGGCGGGATACACATCCGCCTTGTTGACCGCAACCAGCGCCCACACACCAAAGTGCTGGACAGTTTGCAGGATGCGGCGCATATCGTGGACGCCCGAAACGGTCGGCTCGGCGACGATCAGCGCCAGGTCTGCACCCGACACCGCCGAAATGACCGGGCAGCCGATTCCCGGCGGCCCATCCACGATGACCAGTTCGCGGCCCTCGTTCAGGGCTTGCAGGCGGGCGCGCTGCTTGACCAGCGTCACCAGTCTGCCGGAGTTCTCCTGGCCGGGGAACAAACGGGCATGGTACAGCAGCCCATAGCGGCTCTCGGAGAAATAGAATTTGCCCGCGATTTGCTCGCGCATGGAAATGCTCTGCGTCGGGCATTGATAGACGCACGCCGCGCAGCCGTCACAGGCGATGGGGTCAACCACGTACAAACCGTCAACGTGGTTGATCGCGTCGAAACGGCACACCGCCTGACAGTCGCCGCACAAAGCGCAGGTTTTGGGGTCAATCACGGCCACTTTTCCGCCCTTGAAATCCTGCTCCTCGCGCAATTTTGGTTGGAGGACCAGTTCCAGGTTGGCCGCGTCCACGTCCGCATCGGCCAGCACGACTTTGCCCGCCAGCCCGCTTTGCGAAGCGAGATGTGCAAACGCCGCCGCGAGGCTGGTCTTGCCAGTGCCGCCTTTGCCACTGAGAATGACGAGTTGTTTCATGAGCGCGCTTTGCCTCGTTGTATGATGATCCTGATAATACCAAGCAGAAAATTGAGTCGCGGCACGCGCTGCATATACTGGCGGTACGCCTCGCCAAACTTCTCGATATTCGCCTTGTCTTCGTCCCAGGTATTGATGTATAGGATGATCATCACAATCAGGCCCAGCGCGGCCACCAGCCAGTGCTGAGAGATGAGCGGCAGGGCCAGTCCCATTAGGATGCCGGCCAGATATTGGGGATGGCACACGATAGCATACACGCCTCGCTCGACCAGGAGAGTCGTTTGGATATAGGACTTTCCTTTCGGCACTCTGCCATACTTCCTGAAGGTGAAAATGGGCAGCCAGCCTAGGATGGCTGAGTTCCACAAGATGACCCAACCCAAATTGATGATGGCGATGTTCCCATCTTGGTTGTAGAGCAGGAAGGTCAGGACAATTTGTCCCACTGCCGCCAGGGTCAAGATCACGGTCAAAGCGATGTCCCTTTTCGTCTTCATATCATCTCGCCTTCCACCTGTTTTTGGATTCGAGAAAGGAGTGCGGAAAATTTCTCCCGATACTCCGGTGCGGCTTCCACCAGGGTTTGGCCGCTCGCAATCGCTTCGGCGAAGCGCCGCTCCATCGGGATTCGCATCAGGATGGGCAGACCCGCTTCAGCGCACCAGGCCTCCACGGCGTTGTCGCCAATCCCGTCGCGGTTGACCACCACCCCGGCGGGGATGCCCAACTCGCGGGCGATTTCGGCCACCAGTTTCAGGTCGTGCAAGCCAAAGGGCGTCGGCTCGGTGACGAGCAGGGCAAAGTCCGCGCCGCGCATGGTTTCGACCACCGGGCAGGAAGCGCCGGGCGGGGCGTCGCGGATTTCGATGATGTCATTCCCATGCGGGGACGAGGTGCGAGGGGCGCTTTCCCCCGAGGCAATCCCCTCATCAATCAGGGGATTGCTTTGCCGCTTGATCTCGATACTCTCCGTTGCTCGACCAGCAGCGGCTCGCAATGACATGGGCTTCCACTTCTTCAACTCGCGGATGATGGGAACCGCCATCGGCTCGCCGACGTTCATCACGCCCCGGGCAAAGTCTATTCCTCCGGGGGTTGGGCCGCTTTCGAGTATACCCATCACATCCAGCCGCTCGCGAATGGCTTTCTCTGGGCAGTTCAGCGTGCAACTGCCACAGCCGTGACACAGTTCGGGGAAAACCAGCGTCTTTTTGCCGATGACCGCGATGGCGTGGAACTCGCATACTTCGGCGCATTTGCCGCAGTAGGTACACTTTGTCTCGTCTACAACCGGCAGCAGAATGCCGACCTCTTTGCGTTGATTCAGGGTGGGATGCAGGAAAAGGGCGGCGTTGGGCGCTTCCACGTCACAATCCAGGACGCGCACCGCCACCTGTTCTGCGGCGGCGAGTGCCAGGCTGGTCGCGACAGTGGTCTTGCCCGTCCCGCCCTTGCCGCTGGCGACGACAATCCGCATCAGTGACCGTCTCCGCGATGACCGGCGTGGGTGGCCGTTTCTGCTTTGCCCAGTTTCCCGGCTTGGAACAGTGCCAGGACTTGAGCAGCGGTCAGGGGCTTGCCCGCCGGGGCGAGGTACATTTCGATGCCTGCCGAGGAGAGCGCCTCGACGGCGTTCGGCCCGTAGGCTCCGCTAATCACCGCCTGAGCGCCCAGTTTGGTGAGGAGCTGCGCCGCCTGCACGCCGGCTCCGCCCGAAGCCGAGAGGGCTGGATTCTCGTAGACAGTCCACTCGCCCGTTTCGCTGTCCACCAGGCAAAATGCCGCCGCACGCCCAAAGCGCGGGTCGAGGGGGGAATCGATGGTGTTCCCGGAAATGGTGATGACAGTTTTCATGTTGCCTCACTCGCGCACCATGCGCGTCCCGCACTTCGGACAGGAGACGTCCATACAACGTTGAGCGACAGTGTGCGGCTGCTTATATCCGCATTTCGGACAAACGCAATTACCTCCAGGACCAGAACCGGGACGATTGCCGCCGCCCCTACCCATACCCTGCCCACTGCCGCGTCCCAATCCCTGGCTACGTCCACCACCGCGTCCCCCGCCCTGACCACGGCCTCGAAACAATCGGTTATTCATCGAAAACGTCCTTTCTGGAGGCAGCTCCAACAGAAGTGGCCTCCCATAAGTAGAAGGCATCGGAACTACTTTTCGAGTTCTTCAATGCGCTTGTTGATGGCGTCGAGCTGGCTTTTCAGCCATTCCGACTGGTTTTTGAGGGCCTGCAACCTCTCTTCCTTTGTAGGCGGAGTCCAGGCTTGGTAATTCCGCCAGCCGAAGCCGCCGCCCCATCCGCGCCGCCGGGCCATTCCCAGGCCAAAGCCGGGTATGTTGTAACCGGCGCAATAGCCTGCGCCGCGTCCGGTGCGAGGCCCCATACCCATCGGGCCAGTTCCATCACCGCGTGGCATACGATTCACCTCCTTTCCAGAAGAATTCATCGCCGCCTGCCATTGCCCCGTGCCATCCCCTGGCGGCCATGGCGGGCGCGGCGACGATAGACGCTTCTGCCGGCTGACGACCGCCGGGGAGCCGGAACAAACGCAGGATGGGCGGGAGTTTGCATCTCAGTCGTGCGCGACTGCACCAGTTTCCTGTCCCAGGCATTCAGCAGCGTCTCTGCCAGGCGCGGTAGAATCTCGCTGGCTGCCAGGGCCAGGGCAGTCAGCACGGTCGGTTTCTCGCTGGAGCGAGTTGGCTGCACCGGCAAGACCTCCACCCGCTGGACGGGGAGCGCCGCCGGCTGAGCGACCGGCGGCCGCGCCTCGACGGCCGCGATGGCGCCCCGCGTACAGGCGTCCACGCAGACCTGACAACCGGTGCAAAGCGTCTCATCAATCACAGCGCGCCCACCTTCCAAACGGATTGCGTTGGAAGGACAGACGGAAACGCAGTCGCCACAGCCATGACATAGTTCTAGATTTACTTGCATGGTCATCGTTTACCTTCCTGACCGTTCAAGCGCCTTTCTTCACGGCGTCATACGCCGCTTCCAATGCTTCGATTTCCCGGCGCCACCGGCGTAAGGATTCGATCCACTCAGCCAGAGCCGCTTCGCCCTGTGGGGTGATGGTGTACATACGCCGCTGCGGACCGAGGCTTTCCTCACTCCAAGAACTGACCACCAACCCGGCTTCTTCCAGGCCGCGCAGGGCGCGGTATAGGATGCTGATATCCATTTGCTCGGACTGAAAACCGAACTTCTTCAAGCCGTCCATCAGACTGTAGCCATAGCCTGCCTCGCGGTGCAGTAGCACCAGCAGGCACGACTTGAGGAAGAACATCTTGCGCCAGCCGCCTCCTTGTCCGCGGCCCTGTCCGAAACCTCGTCCACCGGGCATCTTAAATTCTCCTTTTGTCTATAGTATATAAGACTATAGATAAATTGTCAATAGTGGACAAAAAGAACTACCCCCAAAGCTTTTTCCACAAGGCTGGCTGGGAGAAACCTGCGGGACGCCCTGGCTCTGCTGCCTTATGAAGTTTAAGCTGCTCTGTTGCAAAGATAAGCAGTCAACAGGGAAACTTCAGCGCTGGATGTTATAGACCAATCCCTTGATGATCGGCTCTCGCCGTTGCAAGCTGCGCTTCCGAGACCGGATGGTGTCACCAAACTTGCGTTTGATCACCG